>Ga0307515_10004826_pt1 | contig 27583 bp, 34 predicted proteins | sample 17_EM_MG_FD_194513 | JGI IMG/M metagenome (GOLD analysis project Ga0307515, IMG submission 194513) | Populus trichocarpa ectomycorrhiza microbial communities from riparian zone in the Pacific Northwest, United States - 17_EM | ecosystem: Host-associated > Plants > Roots > Unclassified | place... | reverse complement strand
AAGTTTAGGCCTAAAAAGCCTTATAAACGCTAGGATATCGCCTGGATCCCGCCCTATGAGCCTGCACCCTCCACAATCAATATACTTAAAATGGACTATGACCTATTTGTGCCGTGCGAGAGATAGACCAGTTATTTAGTGATCTATTTGGACCGGCGCCTATTTAGAGCGGCCGGCTGGCGCCTCTCTGCATTAGCTGTGGATCTGGTGATTTTGCAGCTGGCGTGGTGTGGATTTAAGGCTGTGGAGCGCTTAGAGCGCCGGATCTATACTTAATTTAAGGAGGAGGCTAAGGAGGAAGGAATATCCGGAGGCTAGATCGCTTAATATAAATCACAACTTTAACAGCTTTAAAGCTCTCCTAATTTAATAGATTGTTTACTGTTGTGTTGCCTTGCCGTGCCTCCTATAAGCGACGAATGCGAGTGGCTCTTTAGCAGCTATAAGATTCTTCTTAAGGACCGACGTTCCCGATTATAAATGGATATAATTAAGACAAATAAGGTTCTTTGGCACTCGTACGGGCCACTATAAAAAGGCATATTTAATGATGAGGAAGTAGATGAGATGGTAGGAGAGGACTGCGAGAGGTTGTCGCTTAAGGAAGCTGCTAAGGCTTGACTTGCTGCCGCAGTCGCCGTAGAGGCCTCTACTTAGGTGGAAGATCATATAATTAATAAGGAGGAAGAGGAGCTAGATGAGCAATATGCGGCTATTAAGATTAACTCTAAGACTAAGGTTATTAGTAAGACGTAATATAGGTAGCTTTTGGCGAGTTATTCTACATCTACGCTTCCTTTTATAACACTATAATAATGCTAAGCTTTTCTAAATATAGTATATAAATACATTGGAGCTCCGTGGAGCTCCTGGAGTCAAACAATTTACTAGCTAAATAAAATAGATTTAAGCTTAAATTCACTCCAGTCCAGTCTAAGAAGATCACTAGGTGTGTATACTGGCTTAGAAAAGCTATATACTAAAATAATATAGTAATTAAGTAGCTTAGATCCCGAATTTTACCAAATAGAGATTCTTGTAATAGAGTTAACTAGTATTGTGGGAGGGAAGGTCTCTCTCTAGATAAGAAGTCACGGTGCTGTCGGTCTATCGGTCGGTCGTAGTTAGTTGGTAGAAATCAGTAGGAAAGCAGCCAGTAAGAAGAGAAGAAAAGAGTGTATTCTGTGTAGGAAACTGTATATCCGTCGAGCTTATCCAAGTTGTTGAAGACTCTGGGGCTACGGACCAGTCTATATACCCTCGGAAGGCCTATGCACTCCCAAACCCATACCCAATCTAGATGTTAGATCTAGTGGGCCAATTTACCCCACCACAGTATTACCTTCTAGTCTGCCATTTGAGTTTAATGAGATAACTCAGAGCAGCCTTCGCCTTTTGCTTATCCCTTCTTTCCAGTCTCAACCAAAACCTCTCCCAATTCACCATCTGGGCTAATATTCCCATGTTCAACCCAATAAGTAGAATTCTTGTCCCGAACTTCAAATTTATTCAACCCTGCATAAGGGCAGTTCCAGTAGATAGTGCAGATCTTTTCCGTAGCGTCGTATAGATCAATAGTTCCTTCCGTTCCAGATGGTGATTGCTCTCTGCCGCAAGAATAAGGACCGTCCTTCTGACTAGGCCCAATGACAGTCTTATTGACCGTATCGGCCGAAATCTCGTTGTCTTTATCTCCCTGGTAGAACTTCCCCCTAGACAAGTTATAAGACTTAAAAGCATATTGCGAAAAATATTAAGATAGTACATACCAGCTAAGGCTTGCGCCCTGAATAGTGATATTGCCTTCTTTGAAGAAATTTTTGATAGGAATGCCGACCCATTGTGCGTATGACTGGGTTCCAACTTCCGACATTGTGGATTACAGGTATACGGATGGCTAGCTGCCTAAAGCAGAGTAGACAAGTCTCTAAAGGGATTTATGCAAGTGCCTATTTAAAAAATTAAGAAAAACAATGTTAAAGCTAACATGATAATCCGTGGAAAGATATGCGAGCAGAACAGAAAGATTTGGAGCCTTCAGATATACTAGTCTTCCACTACAATAGACGCGCTGAAAGTCCTTCAAGACTGGTAAAGCTGCCAATCTATCTAAATAAAGCCTTTTTGGGTATCTCTGCCGCTGCGCTCGTAGACAGTCGTCTAAAATTCTAAAGTATGCTCCTTTCAAACAACTAAAATACGTGCCGAAATTGAGGTACGTAGCAGAATATTCCGTGACCATGATTCAACAACCTAAGCGGCCATATGCCTGTCATGCTGCAAGTAGTCGATCGCTGCACCCATCATCCCGTTACCATGCGTTTCAACAGCCCCAATTTCAAACCTCCCGATTCCGTGATCTTGGTCCTGGCTTGGAGTAATTTGTTGTGAGCTCCAAGTAATACCGCTGCGTATCTCCATACTATCCATGCTGGTGATACCCATCTCGCGATCTAGAATCCTATTTGCCTCTTGCTCTTCCAAATCCACCTCGTATCCATATGGTTCCTGGAATCCGTGCTGCCTCTGGCCTTCACTATACTGGTCCTCGTAATGATCTTCTCCTCCGATCCAGAAAGGCCCTCCTTGTAAAGCATCCCTCTCCGCTATTATCTCTTTGATCTCTTCCTCCGGCAGCCAGTGCGCTGTCTTCAGATGAACTTCTAAATCGTAATCGCGCATGAAACGGTGCGCGCATCCTGGCATTAAACAAGTGATGTCTCTTCCACTCTCCTCGTACCCAACGCCTGTCAATCTCCCTAAGGTTGATGCACGGCTCTTCCTCGCAGTTCGAGGCGCAGTTGTCGACTTTGCTTTCCTTTTGGTCTTCTGTGTTCCCTCAAGTCCAAGATGTTGGGTCCGGATATGTTCCTCCAGGTTTGCCTTTGTGCTAAAGCCATGCGCACAAGCGCCTCCTCCATTCCAGCCAGTCACCTCCAGAATTTTTGATTTACTGACATCAAATTCGCCACACACAAAACGCTTGACCTTGTTATGGACAGCCTGGACATGCACATCCAAGTTTCCCCTTTTTGTAAAAGCACGGTCGCAGCCCGGATATGTGCACGGGAAATTGCGGCGCTCATCAATTGGAATGATATGCGCGATCTCGATGTGTTGTCTGAGACTATTATTCGAGGCGCAGGTGAGACCGCAGTGGGTGCAAGTTGGAGGGTGGACGGCGGCGATATGGGCTTGGAGTGCTGCGTAAGTAGGGAAACCTACAGTATCAGCAGACGAAGACGTGACTCCATTTCCAAGTTTAGTGGTTTCTTCTGAAGGAACGCATATAGTACAAGAGTAGCGCGTGCCTCCGTGAACCCTGCCGATGTGAGCGTTGAGGCTGCCAAGTGTCTCGTAACCATGAGCGCAGGGTTCGCCCGTTGTCTCATCAATGAGGTGGCATGGGAAGGGTTTTTGATTTAGGTGCGTGGATTTTATGTGCATTTGAAGTGTGGAGTGCTTCCTGAAAATCTCGTTACAAGGCGGGTAGCCGGTGCAGCGGAATTGCTCCTTCTCTTTATGTGCTTCTAGATGTCGACGGAGCCTACTTCCAGTGGCAAATTTTTTTTCACAGCCATTCCAGTCACAAGCATATTTGCGGTCTCCAGAGTGGGCAGAGGTGATATGTCGCTTTAGGTGTGCATCGCGGCGGAAGGACTTGGTGCAGCCATCTTGGGAACACACGAAAGGGCGTTCGTTTGTGTGAGTTCGAATATGTTCGGCCAGGCGACAAGGACGATTGAATGATCTGCCACAGTTGTCGTATGGACAGTGGTAGCAGTTTAAGCGGTTGGCTTCGCTGCTCGCTCGAGAGGTCGTGGATGTGAGTGGAGTACGTGGAGTAGAAGGATGTTCTTCATTAAATTCGGAATCCGATTCATTTGAGTACTCAGAGTCCGTGATACCACCAATGGCCTCTGAGTTGTGTATGATTTGCTCAGTCGAGATTCATTCATGCCTTGGGAAGCTACTGACCTGGACGAGATCTCTTGCAAGTGGCTTTAGGGTCACCATCCCCAATTCTCCGCTTTCGGGCTAATTGAGAAATCATTTTATTATCGTAATTATTTAGATCGTGTGAGGTATGGAGGGGTAGTAGGTAATATCTTTCACAGTTGAGAGAGTAAAAGTAGTAGTCTTTGCTTGAGTTCGAAATTATTTCGTTGACGCGAAATCTTGGCGTTTCTCGGGTCGTCGGCGAAACCACAAACTCCGATGGCTTTTTTTGAAGTAGGCTAAGGTTCGAGATTCCATTCATCTTTGCGCCTTTACGCCCAACTCTACGATAAGAAGGTCGAAGTAGTACCTACGCCAAAGACCAGTTTCACATTTGCATCATGTCTGACTATGGGGGTGGAGACGATGACGGAGATGTTGGCGGTTATGAGTATGTCGAGGATATCTCGATTGCCCTTTCTATACAAGAAGAGCTGTCTCAAGTCACCTTGGTTCTAAATAAAATTCTAACATATATCGTTCTTGTGTAGAGAAGTACTAGACGATTTTGACGACGAGAATGCGGAGCCCGACATCTATGAAGACGACGATCATAAGGAAGACGTCGGTGGAGGGGAAGACCCCGATGGTGTAGAGCACGACCAAAACGGACCTAATAATGTTGTCGTTGGAGGCGATCCAAGCGCTGCAGCTGCCGCCAAAACTGAGCAGAAAAATACAGTAAAGAACATGAAAGAGAAGAGGGTGCCCAACGAGAAGCGCACAACCACCCCATACATGACAAAGTATGAAAGAGCCCGAGTCTTAGGCACTCGCGCATTGCAAATCAGGTGGGGTTTTTCTAGCTGGAACGCGAATTGGGAGATGCGCCTCATTGAATTATTGAACTATTGCTGACAAAGGTTCACAGCGGAAATGCTCCAGTATTAATAGATGTAGAAGGAATGACCGACCCTCTCCAGATTGCTATTAAGGAATTAAGAGAGAAGAAAATCCCGCTGGTGGTGCGGAGATATCTTCCAGATGGATGGTTGGTTTTACCAACTACTCCGAAAAAGGAATTACGAGCTGATACATGTGACAGGTATGAGGATTGGACGTGTGAGGAACTGCTATGATATTCGATTCGTGGACCGTCTGTTTGCATCGATGGAGTTTGAAGAGGTGGCGAATGAGGGTTTGGGTAGGCGACAGGAGTTTAGGTGGCAAATTAAACAAATCTTCATCCGGTCTTTTCATTTCGTTTCCTTTTTGTTTTTTAGGAACTAATTCTACAGTTCAGTGACATGTATATCGCGTTCTAGCTACCCTTAGCACGTTAGGAAGTTAAGGATTTTCTGGGGTCGCCTCGGAATTTATTGCTCTTTTCGTCAATAATATAGCCCAAGGTGGGGGTGGTAGAATTTCAGAATTGCCCCGCATGAAACATCAGTCGGGAACAAAAGCTTCGTCACAACTCCCAGTTTCTTTCTTTCGCAAGTCTTCTTGAACAAGATCACTTATTGTTTGACCTTCATAATCAAAGTCATCATGGCATTCAACACTACAGCTACCATTGCGTCTTTTGGCGGCAAATTACTGAAGCTCACCCACAAGGCGACGAGCACGAATTGCGAAATGGCGCTCAACCTTTACTTACCACCGCAAGCTACAAAACAAGGCTCGAAGGTCCCAGTCCTATTCTATCTGTCAGGTCTGACATGTACGGGGGACAATTGCGCGGAGAAGGGGTTCTTCCAGCATGGTGCAAGTCAGAAGGGCATTGCAGTCGTCTACCCAGACACCAGCCCAAGTGCGCATCATTCTATTTGGTATTTTCATGTGTGGCTAATCAAATTAGTGTAGGAGGGTTGAAGATTGAGGGTGAAGATGACGCGTATGACTTCGGATCAGGTGCCGGCTTCTATGTTAATGCAACGAAAGAGCCATGGGCGAAAGGATACAATATGTATACTTACATCACCGAAGAGCTTCCTGAAGCTTTATTCTCTTCGTTTGATCAACTGGACTCCAGCCGAGTCAGCATCACAGGACACAGTATGGGTGGACATGGTGCATTGACGCTGGTGCGCATTTATGGCCCTAAAGAAAATGCAGTAACTGATGCGGTTTCAATCAGTTCCTGAAGAACCCTGGCAAATACAAGTCCGTATCAGCCTTTGCTCCGATTTCCAATCCAATTAACTGTCCATGGGGCCAGAAGGCATTCAAAGGGTACTTTGGAGAGAATCAACAAGAGAAATGGAAGGAGCACGACACAACCGAATTGGTAAAGCAGTGGAAAGGCCCTCTGGACTTGCTCATCGACGTGGTTAGTCACCATACGATACAAATTATGCTCGGGAGATAGAAATTGACGAGACTTATAGGGGACTGGGGATAATTTCTACAAACAGGGTCAACTGCTACCAGAAAACTTCATCAAGGCGGCGAAAGAGGCCGGAAACGACAAAAACATCAACCTACGAATGCAGCCAGATTATGACCACAGCTACTACTTCATTTCAACATTTGCCGACGATCACATCGCTCATGCCGCGAAGTTTTTGCTGGCCTAGTAGGTTGACCAAGTGCAGCCTGTCATCTAGAGGTGTGAGCTTACCGCTTCAGAAGCGACTCTGCTTGCAAGGAAAAGTTGTAGACTTTGGGAGGTGTGTATATAAATACCGGCATGAAAGCTGTAGCCTTTGAATATATTCTTGCCGCGCCTGCCGCTGTAAATACCGAGGAGGACTATACTATGACTTGCTTTATGCATTACCTTGAGGCTAATTATGGCTTATTTATGTGACAAAATTTTCCAGAATAGACAAATGGATTTAGGAGAAGCCAAGAATGTCATGCCTTATATTTGGGTGAAAAGCCCAAACCGTCATATGGATGTCTTCTGGAATGGTGAAATAAGATGACTTACGCTGTGGTGTGATGCAATTCAAGCACACGACAAAGTTTAAGGGCATGCGAGCGACATCCCACTTCGTGGCCCATGTCAAGTGAATTGCATTGCCCGCCATCCACCCACGCACGAAAAAAGTGTGTGTGATCCTACCAGAATCTTTCGAACACATCACCACAATAATTTAGCTCCCGACTAATCAAGGGCATACACAGTTGAATTGCCGCTTCTCCGCTATTCACCGCCTATACCGTTTTCATTATGCACAGCATCTCTGCCTAATGACCCGGTAGCAATAAAACGCCCGCCACTGCAGTATCACCACCACGCCACTTGCCTTGCTGTACATCCTCATGAGAATAGCTCGGAAACTCCCCACCTGACCCGTTCTTTCTATTCTGTGCGCACCCAAGTTGGCGGTATATCATGGAGGCCCAGGTATGAGCCCAGACGACCGATGTATCAGTCAACTCGGAGCTTTCCTTTTGTGACTCCTCCAATAACAGCCTGCTAACTTTCACACCTCTGGAATAGGTCGAAAATGCCATCGAGATTGCTTGGAACCCTACCGCCGACCAAAACCTTAGATCCCAAGCGCTTGAGTTTCTCAACCAACTTCGTGCCGATCCTACTGCCTGGCAGGTTTGCCTTGTCCTCTTCACACGTGAGCCTCGACCTCTCGAGGTAGTCCGCCACTTTTCTTTGGAGGTGGTCAACAATGCAGTGCAGGAGCATCGATTGGACTCTCAGAGTCTGGGATACATTAAGGAAAACCTTATGAGTTACGTACGCCAAATATACACACCAGGTTCACGCCAGGATGCCGTCGATACGGCACACATTCAGAATAAGCTCACGCAGACCATGACCTATCTTTTCACTTCATTATACTCTTCCGGTTGGCAAACTTTTTTCGACGAATTTCGGGCGTTAGCCGGCGATGAATCCGCTATTGGCACCGTTAATGTTGCTGGGACTATACTATATTTGCGGATGCTTGGGCAAGTAAATGATGAGATTGCAGATGTCCTTGTGTCGAGGTCATCAGACGAGCAGAAGCGGAACACGGAGCTTAAGGACCTAGTCAGAGCCAGGGACGCTCAGAAGATCTCATTGTCCTGGCAGGAGATCCTTGCGAAATGGAGGCAGACTAATCTAATGATTGTTGAGATGTGTTTGAAGACTGTCAGTCGGTGGGTCAGTTGGATCGATATATCTCTCGTTGTAAACGAGGCTATGCTCAACAATTTTCTTCAAATGGCTGGTCAGCAAGGCATATCATCTCCGGAGAGCCCAGAGGGAAAAGTCCGGGACGCTGCAATTGATGCCTTCACCGAGATTGTAGGCAAGAAGATGAAGCCGGCAGATAAGATCGAGCTGATTCTATTTCTTAACTTGGGAAATGTGGTTGGACAGTTGATCGGAAGCCCTGCTCTGTCTGACCTGAGATCTACCCCAGATTATGACACTGACCTAGCTGAAACCGTAGCAAAGCTCGTCAACAATACCGTCTTTGACATCGTCAAAGTCCTAGACAATGATTCCATCGATGGCCCGACGCGATTGCATGCAGAAGAACTGGCTCAAATCTTCGTCCCTTACTTACTTAGGTTTTTTGCTGACGAATATGATGAGATCTGTTCGACAGTCATCCCATCTCTTACCGATCTCCTTACTTTCTTCAGGAAGCTCAAGAAGGCGAAGGGAGTACTGCCACCACAATACTCTGGCATGTTATCTCCGATACTCGACGCGATCATTAGCAAGATGAAGTATGATGAAACGGCATCTTGGGGCGAGGAAGACGAGCAAACGGACGAGGCTGAGTTCCAAGAACTACGAAAGCGACTTCACATTCTCCAACAGACAGTGGCAGCAACAGACGAGCCTCTGTACATCGAGACTCTCAGCCGCGTTGTTGCTAATACATTCAGAAAACTTTCGTCGAACGACCCCTCGCTGAACTGGCGAGATTTAGACCTGGCCATGCATGAGATGTTTCTTTTTGGAGAGCTGGCGGTGAAGAATCAGGGTTTATATCAAAAGAAGGAGCCTTCCTCCGTGGCATCAGATAGGCTCATCGAAATGATGTCAAGCATGGTAGAGTCCGGTATGTGGATTTTCCTTCTTGGGAAATCATGCTGACTAGCCTACAGACATTGCATCGTATCCGCACCCATCCATTCAGCTTCAGTACATGGAAATATGTGTCCGTTACTATCAATTCTTCGAACAAAACTCACAACTAATCCCAAGAGCACTTGAGAACTTCGTCCGGTTAACCCATCATGATCACGTGCGAGTCCGTACTAGGTCATGGTATCTATTTCTTCGCTTTGTACGACCTCTGAGGACACAAGTCGGGAGCGTCTCTCAAACTGTCATAGAAGCAATTAGTGACCTTCTTACCATTAAAGCCGAGCTCCCTGATGATTCTGGAGATGACGATATGTCATCTGATGAAGATGACCAATCAGCAGATGCTGTCTTCAATGCTCAGCTCTATTTGTTTGAAGCCATTGGTTGCATTTCTTCGACTGCCACTGTATTTACAGAGAACAAAATACTCTACACGCAGTCGGTCATGGCCCCATTATTTACAGACATCCAACAGACCCTTGGACCGGCAAAGAATGGTGATGAACGAGCAGTATTGCAAATTCATCACATCATTATGGCGCTAGGCACTCTAGCTCGTGGCTTCTCGGACTGGGTTCCTGTGGCGCCCGGAGCTCCACCACCCAGCGAAGTCTCTGAAGAGTTTGTGAAGGCAGCCGAGGCAATTCTCGTAGCTTTAGAATCTCTTAATTCATCAATGGACATTAGGACAGCAGCTCGGTTCGCGTTCTCGCGAATGATCGCCGTCCTGAGTTCACGCCTCCTTCAACAGCTACCCCGTTGGATCGATGGACTATTATCACTGAGTTCCACGAAGGACGAGATGGCAATGTTTCTCCGCGTTCTCGACCAAGTCATCTATACGTTTAAAGCTGAGATATTTGGTATCCTTGACACACTCTTGACGCCTCTTCTACAACGCGTTTTCGCTACCTTGGCCGAACCGACTGCAGGCACAGACGACGAGATCCAGCTCGCGGAGCTGCGCCGCGAGTACCTCAATTTTATTCTTATAATCTTAAATCAGGACCTCGGATCCGTCCTCGTCAGTAACGGTATGCAGCTTCACTGCCTTCTCAATGCCCAACTTTCTGAGTAAGTTACTCATTTGCCTAATAGCGAACCAATCAACCTTTAACACCATAATATCGACAATCGAGCATTTTGCTCGTGATTCATCTGACTACCCTAACGCCCGCCTCGCCATCTCGGTCCTTGTCCGCATGACATCAGTCTGGGGCGGACCTGACCAAACTGCCTCATCTGTCACCAATCCTACTTCTCCCACTACTTCCACTGCCCCGTTACCTGGCTTCGATAGCTTTGCCGTCTCGCGGTTCTCGCCGCTCGCATGGAATATTCCTGCCTCGCAAGGCTTCAACTCTAAGGATCCGCAGGCTAGGCAAGTGTTGCTCGAGGTTGCGGCACTACAAGCAGAGATTTTGAAAAAGGTCGGGAGCCCCTATCTAGAACGCCTCAGGGAGGAACTGAGGGACATGGGGGCTCAAGAAGCGCAGGTGGAGGAATATGTAAGGCAATTAGCGGGCGCCGTCGGGGGCAAGGGAGATGCAGGGAAGGGCTGGAAGGTGTTTTTTGTGGGATTTGTTGGAAGAGGAGGCGGCGGTTGATAGAATGACGGTACAGCAAAGTGAATGGAATGTGGTGCCTAGTAGGAATTGGGGGAGCATGGTTTGTAGCATAGCGTTGGCGAGTGGGGGCTTTTCATGGTGCTGCTTTGTTCATTTTCTCGCAAGGAGATATGGACCAAGGTCTTTACGGTGGTACCGAGGCTTTTTCTACATCTGAAATGCAGCAATGAATCGATATCCAGGAGTGAAGATTAAGGATATAAAGACTAAGACCAAGAGCATTGTGTAGTTCGACTATGAATGCGAGAGCTTTGAAGCGACTTGTTTGCTAGGGTTGCATTCTAGTGACGCGCGTCAACCAAGAGTTGATAAGAGAAGTCTTGTTGATAGAGATTTCTTCTGCGTCTTTCCTGAAGGTGTAAAAGGAGAATGCCATTCATTTATTCATCCTAGAAAAACTCCTAATTCTTTCAACTTCTCTTTTATGTCAAGTTACCGTTTAACATCTGTTTATCCCGTAATTGGGTATTTATATTACCCCAGCTTTTCCGATTGGTTGATTCTTATCGATACCCTAAGGACCCAAATTGCCGTGTCAAGGGATAAGGCATCGGCCGCATCTTCGAGAATCTCCACGCATTAGACCCTTCCACAAAAGTCGTAGCTACGGCAATCCTATCGGGAGCTTGTTCTTCGTTTATTTAGATTCTTTTAAGTTTCTCATACTGTACCGGAGGTTTTTCTGAAAAAAAGAGAAATGAATTTGTGGGCAATGTACTATACAGTTAGCGTTTTCCCTGCCCGGCATTGGCAACATCTTCAACTTTGGGTCGAAAGCTCAGAATCATAAAGCAAAAGTACAAGACAGCAATAACAAGGGAGAGCGAAGAGGTTCAAGTCCGGAAGAGCTACATATGCCCCTTTCCCTCCCCATCACCGTCCATTTCACTCCAACCACCACAGCGATTTTCCAGGAGACATCCGAAACACCCCCAGTCCACTCCCCTTTTGTAGCCCATTCGAAAATTATCCATGTCACTCATCGGGTCCAGGCATACAGTAGCGAAGCATATCAGGTACAGATAGAATGCCATGTAAACCGCCATTTTCCAAGCCCCCCAAACCAGAAATAGCCAAACCGAGTTGCCGCAATCTTTAGTTGGAAAAACTTGCCTAATAGTCCGCCATAAATGCGTAGCGGAGTATTGAAAGCCCAGAGCAACTAGCGAGAACAGAATGCTTTGCAACCATCCCTTTTTCAAAATAAGAAACAGGGCCCCGAAAGTAGGCGATATGGCATGAACAACTCCCGGAAGCGATGGGATATTGAAAAAGAAGTCCGACGGTGCGGATGACAACGTAATCGTCCCAGTTATCTCCTTACGCCGGGTTAACGCTCAAAATTTTCCAGAAGTTTCGAAATAAGACGGTGTCGGAGAGTGGCCAAAATTACAAGATGAACAGTTACATCGCGATATGTTGGATTATAGCTTAAAGACCCATAGGAGCCAATTGATGCAGAAGCTTCAATGGCAGCGGTCTTATGACCATTCAAAGGAGAGGTCAAGGCTCACAAATGGACGTAAAAAGTTCAACCTGCAGCAAATTCATTCCACATGACCTAGTTTTTCTTTCCTATGCCTTCAAAGACAGCCTAGCTTCCTACCAAAGTGAGTGAAGTGATACGAATCTGGCCTTAAATTATTTTTTCTCAATCACCGCTTTTCAATGGTATATCAGGATTGCTTGTCGGTCCTTGTCTGAGTTGAGGAAAATTCACAACTGGCTTGCTGGTCATCGGCTTCTGTTTCCACTTGAAGAGCCTACTGAATTTTCCAGTTATACTCCTTTCTTGGATAGGGCCTGTTGAAGAGGTTGAATTCGTGTTCGAAGTGATGGGCGCTAAATAGATTTCTTTGTGCTGGCCATACCCATCACCGTCACCGTTCCGTAAGTCACGAGTGCGCCGTCGGTGACTCACTTGCTTCCACCAGTCTCTATGTCTGCCGGATTCGCGTTCGCCATCTGGGCGTGATATGCTGCTGTCGTCGCTTCTCTTACTAGTGTCCCAATGATGCATGCGCGAACCGTCAAGGTTGCCATTGGACGCGTGAGAGAGGTCAATCTCGGAATGGCTCTGGGATGGTGGGTGATTAATTGGAAAAAGATGTGTCGCTGAATCAAAGTCAGGGCCGGTGCCTAAGGGTCTGGAGGATGTGTAGGGCGGGTAATTATTTAGGTTCGTGTTCTTACCCTGGCTGCATCGTGAAGGCGATGGTGCTGTCACCGGCCGCGCGCCGTCTTTGTCGCCATCATTGGCAGCCTTGCTGGGCATTTTGTTAGGTGATTTCGTTTTAGTGTCTTTCCGCTTAGCAGGTGAGACTGAGCGGAGACGAGGACCGCATGTCGCCTCTTTCGCCTTCTTGTCAGAAGCGTTAGGCGTCTGGGTGACGAGTATTGCAGTCAGACTGGCGTCGCCGCTTCCACGCCTGGACTGACTCTGGTTCTCCACAGGGTTGAGTGAGCGACCAACTGGGATGCCAGCTCCGGAGGAACGTCGAGAACCTTTGTCTGGTCCTAGCGAAGAGCGACGTGAAGCCGAAACAGTAGCTAGTTGTGTATGTGAGCCACTTGATGATCGGCGGTTAGATTCATCTGAAAGTGACTTCTTAGTAGGAGTGAGAAGAGGAGGAGCGTCAAAGTTGGCATGCGGCAATGGCTGTGGTTTTACTTCGCTGAAAGGCTTCATGGGTCCTCCAGAGAACGGACTTGGTGAGGGATCTGGAGCGAACCCTGGAGTCAGAAGTCCCAAACTAAGAGAAGGCTTTTTTTTCTTACTGTCTCTTTCCTCTTCAATCTTCTTTTCCCAGATGGACATATTGCTAAGGATTTCTTCAACGCTGAACTGCATGGCCGGGAGGATATCCGCAACCGCTTCGAAAAGGGGCCTAGCAAATATGTTCATGAAGCCAATCTGAGATTCACCCATCTTAATGATGTTGTCTCGAACCGGAGGTCCACCAAACAGGCAGGATGGTATCTCCAGTTCCTCTTCCATGACACCCTGGTTACTGAACTCGTCGGTGAGAATGGTGGCCCAGCGCTCTGCTGTTTTGAATTTTCGTGCCTTCGTATTGCATTAGCTAGAATCCAAGATTCTTCCACGCGAGGGAACCTACCACGTTACTAATATCCGCGCATTTGATTAGCAGGCCACATGTTAGATCTTTGTATTCCTCGCATATTTTGGCACTCCATCCATCAACTTTGCCACCGTTATGAGCAAGCTTTTCTTGTACATTCCCAAGGTCACTCATGTACTTGAAATGTAGGCCCATGTCAGTAGCAAGGATGCTGTTGATCATCAGTTTCCGCATTCCGATATCTGAAAATGCTTCTGGCCAATAGCGTCGAAGGATCTGCGAATATGCAGCGCAATGGAACGATTCCAGAACCGAGCGGTCGTTGTATAATTGCGCTAGAGGAGCGTTGAGCGCCACCAGAAACGCGTTGTTTACACCAGGATGCCCGACATCATGGCCGATAGCAGAGATGAGAAGAGTCAAGGCGTCAAATGGTTTTAAAAGGTTTGCGATCGCGGGCTTCTCAAATGTTTTCGGATGTGGGCTGCCAGTGACGTATGGTGGTAATGTGCCTATCCGGACAAGAAAGTAGAAGAGTGCCTGAAGAACGTCCACAACATGCCGGAAGTTGTGATAAAGCACAAATTCATTATACGCCGTCCGGCTAGCCAGGAGAAAAACGGTCAATTGTTCTACAGCCAAGGTCAGTGTCAGGATACGGATTTAGGCGAGTAGTTCTCTACCATCGCTCATCCGCCATCGTTCTAGTTCAGGCGTCTGAAGTGCATGCTTAAGCATCAAAAGCGCGCCGTATAATAGTTCATCATCCGTAAAGTCATGTGCAGAGAAACTCCACGACCCGATCGCCGCTGCAACAACATCTTCTCTCTCCGAATCCACCTGGAGCTCCCTATAAAGCCGATCAGCTGACATCAAATCATTTCGTGCGTCTTCTGAGCCGTCTTACGATGAATTTAGCGATTCTCCTACAGTTTCCGGGTTGCAAATGCCACCCATTAAATTCGAAACCATTGCCTCGCGGAGATATGCATAGGGTTTTGAGTCATCAACACCAACACCCACCCAAGACAGTTTTCTATTTCGCTTGTTAGTCAGAAAACCTGATTCTTCCCGTGAAACCTCCTTGTGAACTCGGTACGCATGGACTGCTAGTCCATGCACATGATCCTTCGAAAGCGGGCTTGACAAGACGTCCACAGCTCCTGCATCGAGATAGCGAACCAGACGCACTGTATCGGTTAAAACTTGCGATCCATGGACGCTTGGAGACGGAAGATTTGAGGAGGCCCATTCACGGTCCAACCCGCTCAACACAACTACTGGTACAACAAGCTTTGACAAATTTCGTGATTGTATCTCCGATGAGACGTGCTGCAGAAGATGCATGCCGTATATATCCCCTGGTTCGTTGGGGTCGATCTTGGTGTTCCGAGTTGATGTGGGTGAGGGTGTGCGAGGCTCTCGTGACAGCCGCTTTAGTCTTTGTTCTTCATCATATGGCACATCTATGAGCACGATTGTTGGGATATTGTCCGGGGCTGAACCATGGAGGACAGTTAGCTTATCGAGACACGATGCGCCGGAACCGCAGATGTGAACTGTAAGAAATGTCAGCATTGCAGATCAAATAACTCTACACCATGTCCGTGCGGACGCGAGGTTGGTCAGCCAAGAGCATACCTTCGTTAAAGATAGATAGTATGGCATTGATGTTAGTATGAATTTCGGCCGGTGCAGGTTTTCCAAAACTGAAATATCCAGGCGAGTAGCTTCCAGTGCTTGTCCTCGCAGCTAGCGAATTCGACAATGTCTCCCGCCGGACATGCTCATCGTTCGCCCGCCTGTCGATGTATATGACGTTGCATGCGCCATGTTCCATGTTTGTGTTCCTTCCTCTGGCGACCAGTGAAGCTGGTCTCCGGGCTTTGTCTGAAGCCTCCCGCACTTTCGGGAGGTTGCCTGGTGGCGTTGCAAAATAGTAGGGAGTTTTCGCGGTGTCGAGTCAAAGAATATACGGAGAATTGGACAAAGAGTCCTACTGATGAAGGTAGCAGTAGGCTGTGGAGAGTGTAGGTGGTGATCGGTCAGAGGCGCAAAGCGCCGGGAAGCTCAATTGGCGCAACAACAAAGGCTTGATGCTTTGTTTCGACTGCCAAATATAGAATGAGTAAGAGCGACGCAAAATTGCAAACACTGGAAGGCGTGGGGAGGTGCTAGTGGCCACAAGAGCGCGAGAGTGGCTCTGAGATCTAATCTGAAACGACGACCAACTCGATTCTCGCTCCGTCTAAACTGAGAAGAAAGAGAAGAAGGCAGCGACAGACCAAGGCTACAAGAACTTTTATGAAAAGTTGCGAGCGACGAAGCGCAACGCAGGCAAGACGCCAGTGCAGATGAGGGTGCGATGCGCTGAAACAAAGCCGCAGGTGTTCTGCTGTACTCGGGAAATGGCCGGTCAACGGTCAACGCTGCACACAACTAGCGCACAACACAACGGACTCGAGAGGAAGCTCTCTCCCTCTCTCTCTCGACGACAATGACGAAGGCCTGCGGGGGTGTTGCGGGGGACAGCAGTCTTCAGCAGAGGAGTCGGGCTGCAGCAAACTGCAATGTTCAGACGCAGGGGTTGGTGGATAAAAGCGTCAGTGTCGCAAACATCGCACGCGCAAAAGATGCGCAGCGAGCAGCATCGCCGGAGAGCGGAGGGGACGAGGGAGAGCGATCAGAGGAGGGGAGAAGAGGGCCGGCGGTTGAGGGTTGCTTGGTGGTGAGGAAGAAGGATGAGGGTCACACAAGAAGGGCGTTGGCTCCAAGGGAGAGAGAGGGAGCGACGGGATTAGTGCAAGTGGGTGGACTCGAAGGACAGAGAGGGTGGGGAAAGGATCTTTTCTGGAAGGCACATTGCCGCGCTGTGACTGGCTGCAAGTGTTCCAGGAAAAGGCTGGCTGGCGAGGAACATGGGGCGTTGGCAGGGGTGTGGGCATGAGAACGAGGAAGCGACGGCCAGCCTAACTTAACTACTGCACGGCGACGGCTACGGGCCTCCCTGCTCTTTGTTGCTGGACCGCCGCTAGAGCGAGCATGCCCGCTGATGCCCTCGCTGAACGCTGGCCACGCTGCGACGACAGGTGCGAACGGCCGACGACCAGAGCGGCCGGCGCGGTGTTCTGGCAGAGCAGCAGTGGTCGTCGTCGTCGGCCATCGCTGCCCGCGATACGTGTAGCTGTCCGGGGCGCGTGAGTCTGGGGCATTCCGCTTCTACTCGCCCATTCCTTCGTTGTGTCTTCTCTCGCTGTTCTACCGCTTCTAGCGGCGCTCTTGGCGCTGCCGGCTGCATTCCCTCAAGCCCGTTCACTCCAGCCTGTCTATGCGCGCAGATCTGAGCGTGCATCTGAAACGACGCTCAGAAAAAGCCACCAGCAGCGCCGCTAGGCCTCCAATTACAGCACACGACGGCTTTGACTAGCTTCGACGAACGCCCGCGCCGCCCACTGCTTCGGTGCTATCTCGAGCCTCTTCCTCCAATTTCCACGATGCTGCCGGATGGCCTGATGGCAGACTGTGCCATGCACTCCGCTGAGACACACACACACACACACACACAATAATACAATAATACAATAATAGGAAAATATCAAGGCCGCAGTTGAGGATGACGGGTTAGTGGCTGGCCGCTGCACTCAGAGTTTCGCGCAGCTGAGCCACCCTGTCGGACGTGAATCACAAGCACCATCCCTTACCCCCCGAAAGCATCGCGCGAAGGCGTTGACGAAGAGGCGTGCGAGGCGCAACAGAAACCACGCCCAGCCAATTCGCTCCGAATTACTTCCGCCTGGGCATGCTTATCCCGCCCACTCGTTCGACTGCAAAATCGCCACCTCCATGGCTACTCAGCTTATCCCTGATCACCCCTAACCATCCCTAATCAAGTAGCCTTCTAGAAAAGCCGCCGCTTTGACTCTCCAGTCGCAGCCTCGTTAGCGCAAATCCAACGCGTCCGAAAATATGGCGATCGCGAAGATCTTAATTCATCGTCCCGCATCCGACCTTCATTCCGATGCCTCCCCCAGGCCCCTTCGTCATGCCGAGTAACTGCGATGCGACTCTAACCCCATGCCGCTTGGGCGGTGCATACAGCCGACCGGACGTCGATCAGCAAAAGCTTATGGTGTGCATATCCCTCAACATCCCTGAGGCACGCGCCTGGCTTCACGCGGCGACTCTTGCCAATGCGAAGCCCGGATTATTAAACCCACATTTCCAACCTTGACATCTCACTCTTACACTCCGAAGCCTCGCATAACGGGCCTTTAACCCGTTCAATCTCGTTCTCCGGAAGTGGCAGTAGCACTCGCGCACAAACAGGCAGGTGCCAGCCTTATCAACAGCAGAAGTCTTCGTATACATAGGGCAACCCAAAGCCATCAGTAATTGAACCTTAGCAGCCTCTCCACCACCGTATCTCATTCGATGCCTTGAAAAGTAGACTAAAATACTAATGTCTTGCCCTTGATACTTTTTGCGATATCGGACTTCGGTTGATTAGGCAGGTCGATGCACGATAAATCCTTCCTCCGTTCCCCTAAGCTGAATAGCACCGTGGCGACTCTACTCTTCATCTATTCAGCTCCAAAACGATAGGCCGAACTCGTATCCGGATTAATAGGAATAAGTGAGTAATGAGTAATGCACAATGCGCTAGGAATTTCATTTCATTTCTATTTCTATAGGAATCCCACAGAGCGGGCTAGTCCTCAAACATTTCCGGAATTTTCTATTTCAATTTGCGTTATCTTCTTAATAATCCCATCATCACCACAACTCGGCGGACGGAGCTACCTCCGTAAATTTTTAGATAGCCATCGATTAAGTGTCCGGCACTTTGATATCGATCCATGAACCAGAAAGGTGGTTTTCGTGGCGTTAAGAGTTACACCCTTGACTTGGTACATGATAGGCCTTGCCCCAGCCCATTTTCAGCTCCCCTTAAACCGCACCACAACACAGTCGCCATCCAATTATTTATGTTTGGTTTTAGCCGACATCTCACGATCCTGGTGGCAATCGCTGTCGAGTACCTGTGATTAACTAACAAACAAGTCAAGCTGGGAAACTACCCGTTTCGAACTATTTACGTTGAGGATCTTTTGGTGGACCAATCTGCTTTCTTTGACCGCCTCTTCACATAGTTGGCCATCTTTATTTCAAGCTGTCAATATCGGCTGCCGTCTGCATGCGAATCGCTAACATCCACTTAATTACACAAGCCCGTTCCCCGAGGACATCACAGCGCATAAGGGTCTTCCTACTCCGGGATGCTTCGGCACCCCTAGCGCTGACTAGAAAAGCAAATTACCACAGTATTGAGACCTGTTGGGATATCTGGTACATCATTGGTGGAGAATCAGTACTCAGAACCCAGAACTAGTGTGGAGAGCAGAAATAATCAGCTAGCCTATCGTTTTGAGGTTCCTCCCAAAGGCTTCACCGTAGCAAGCATTATTCCCGTTCACCTGCAGGATCGAGATGCCCCGGGAGATGTGGCTGTAAGGCCTCCTATCCGATAAATCTTGACCAGTACAAGGGGAGAGCCCCAAGCCACGAACACGGTTTTGCAAAATGCAACGCCGATGTTCAGGAGCCTCTCCGTGTTTATCCTTTTTTTTTTATTAGAATCATACAACTATACTAGGTCGACGTCCAGTTGGACTGCAAAGTGGTAAAGAGCTATACTGATACAGAATCACGGACGCTAGACAGTCTTCTAAGTTATGTATGCTGTGAATATTATAATGATCTCAAGCAGTGTTTAAGATAAAATCTATGCGTTGGCTCATATCTACTAACAGTAGCGTCCAAGCACTCTTAGTGCAAAATTAAGCCAGCGCATCCACGCTGAAAGACTCGAGTGCTAAACAATCAAACTTCCAGCGCCAGCATGAGAGCCATCATCTATCCACTACAAATACTTGTCTCGGTCTTCTCAAAATCCATATACGCTTCACTTTACAAATCCATGCTAACTTTCTCCAGCGCCTGCTCACAGTTTGATAAATCATTCCTCATGATCTCCAACTCCACCACTTCACTACGCTCTGTCGACTTAATCCTGCCCTCCTGCTCCTGATACGCAGGTGGTATGTCGATGTCTACATCGTTATCCGCCTGGCATCTAACTTTGAGCTTAAGAATGAGGCGATGTACGGCACCGCAGCGGCAGTTGTGGTTATGTCGTACCTCCCGCATCAGCACCCCCTCGGACCCCCAAATCCTCCGCAACAAGGCGCTCGACGGCCCTGTGATAGAAGACATTTTCCGGGCACGCGTCATAGTGTTCGTCTTTCTCTTCGTTGGGATGAATCACGGCTACTCGTAGCGCGACAGACTGCCGCTCTCGGACCGGACTTCTTGCTACGAAGCGAGCCTGCTATAGATTGCCTCAGTCTCACGGCTTTGGTCAACCCCCAGCTGTCTGGACTCGCGATACTGGCGAAGATGGCGCCGGCTCCTGCTCGCAGGTACCCTTTTGCCTCGGCTCCTGGCGCGTTCACGTCCATGAAGTCGCTCTGTCCTGGCTGGTGGGATAGCGCATCCAGCAGCGCTTGCTGTTATAGCACTTCCTCGGTGCGGGGTCCGAAATCGCGGCTGCTGACGTACTTGGTGTGGACTCTGCTGTAACGCTCATCCTCCGCGAACCGCTGGACGCAAGTCTCGAAGTACTTCGCAGCATCGCTCGATATACTGGTTTCTCGGAGCAGTTCACGCAGACCGCAAAACTCGGCGTAGCCCTAGAAAGAGGTGTAGGTGCCCGAGCGTAGCGCACCCCCTATCGAGATCCAGCTGGTGGATTCGGAGGGCTGGATGCGTGGGATTGTTTGTGGAGAGGGGCCCAGACGTGTCATGCGTTCGTAATGGGTGCCTTTGGGTTCTTGGACTCCGTGGGTGCTAGATCATTCGTTCCTGATGAGGCCGAAAGTGAAGTTGCGGAGGCCAGAGGTGGCCAAAGAGGGATAGCTGCGGAGGGAGTGGAACGGCGAGATGACCACATATAAACCATTGCGAAATAGAACAGAAGAAGCTTGTTTTAGTATGGTGTAATTGTTCAATTGTAGTATTTTCTAGAGATATTACCCTCGTGGTGTGGTGTTTCGGAAACGTTGGTGTGGCTTTGCTTGGCTTGAAGTTTGACCTTAAATTGAAAGCGGTATGGGGCAAGGCTTTGTACGATGGAGAGTGTAAAGATCTTTTATAGATTTTTGGTGTGCAGTTAGTGAAAGTAACTTTGCTGTGGAAAGCTTGCCTTCGTCTAACGCTCTCTCTACAGTCTGAGTGCTCTCTAAGCACTCTATGGCAACCTGGATCATTTAAGCGCTTTTAGGGTTTCAAATATTGCTGTCGAAATTCAATCGTGGGATCACCTTCAGTGAGTCAAAGTTAACTGTCACGTAACCGCAGTATTCCATTTGCGCATCACATTATTTACTCTTTCCTAGCACTATAGATTGCTGCGCGAAGACATTTAGACATCACATGTTACCAAATATGTTGATGTTATGTTAGAACATGGAATGGTTTCATTGGTTTGCGTCAGGATCTGGACAGTAACTCTCGGCAGCAACTTTACTGTCTGAATCATTTGCCAAGTTTAATCCTGCCGGTACAAAATTAGTGGCTTAAGGCTTATTTTCTGGAGTTATAGATTAATTAAGCAGCCTATCTTTATTACATCTCTTTACGCCTCTTTATTTCTACGCTTCTACGTATTCCTATAAAAGAGACACGAGCAGCGACACGAGCAAAGATATAGGTAGAGGCGCAGGCAGAGACACGGCCAGAGTTAAGAGAGAAATGGGAGGTGGGAGAGGGGAGATGCAGTAGAAAAGGGGTAGCTAAAAAGAGAATGTCAAAGCTTAAGCACTGTTCACCTAGACCCACCTTCCTACCTAAACCACCCCTTTCTATTGCTTCTCCCTTATGCCTCTCTTGCATATGAATACGAAGAGAGACGTGTAGAGCATAAAAATAGGACTAGTAGGGCTGAATTTAACCACGTACCCATAGGTAAGGGGTAGGTGGGGGAGGCTAAAATAGGTTCTAAGTAGTGCTTTAGCCCCCCTTACCGCCTGCTAGGCCGCTAGCTTGGCAGAAGATTCGGAAGTTACTTTCCGGATTATTTGGTCTCGAATGTCCCAGAATCTTCATCAAGCGTTGCGAGGAAAATTCCCGGGATCTCTACGAGTAACCGTCAACATTCGACTTTCAAAGACCGTTATAGACCATAGGGAATCTTCAAAGAGGCCTTATATAGAATGAATAGTCTATCATAAGTAAAACGGACTAACGTGAGACACGGGGTTTTGCTGAGTTTTGTTCGCGCTAGTAGGCCGCCTCCCGATTCACCACCAAATTGACATTTTGGCGAATTTTGATGTTCAAATCAAGCAAAACTCAGGCCGTGTCTCACGTTACTATTAAATCTTGAACCTTGGGCAGAAACGTCGTATACCCGAATGTGAAGAATTTGTCCGTGCGTTGTCTCATTTGGCACGGGCCAGCCTCTCCCTCGCTTCCACGTCCGCCCGCACCATCAAGACAAGCAGTGCCCCTCAATAACATTAAGCTATCTACCCGTTGCTTCTGTTTGTTATCGGGGAAGGGCACACGAAGCTTGGCTCTCAACCCACTCGGGCTTCCCGAATTCACTCACCTTCTGTCAGCAAAAGAGCGCCGACGACACGATCCGCCATACGCCAGGGCCCTTCCTATCTAGGCAGTGCGTGGGCACTATCCCACCATCACCGGCATGACCGCATATAAAGTCTCAAAGAAGAAGGTTCAAACTCTTGAAAATACCATGGCCCAAGGCTCCCAAGATAAACCACGAGGCGCCCAGGCGGAAGTCTTGAACCCCCGCTCTTGGCATCTTGGCTTTTCTCCCACATTCCAGCCAATTGGTTTCCCAATCTGTTCCCATGTGCACGGAAAGCATCAAGGATAGTTGATTAAGCATGTAATGAGCAGATAATCGTATTGGCCAGCCCCCTCCAGCAACCCCGCCGACGTATCAGGGCCCACGTGTATGTCATATCTCATCCACTTCTCGAGATCCAGGTACCGAGTCCTTGGCTAGCAGGGCTCAACTCCAGGCTTCGAGCAGTAGAAGCACAGAATCCTAGCACGGGCGGGGTTTGCGGCTGTAGAGCTCCTTACTCTGGAGCCCCACTAAGTGATTTTCGGTATCCTACAAGCTTTTGGGTAGGTTTTCTGTTCAGAGAGGCATGGTAAGGCTTCTGGGATCTTATAAGTATTCCAATTGATCCCAATTCTCCGTATTATTTCTCTGCTCTGGTTTCGCGGACGATTTTAAGCATCAAGACGAGCGAAGAGTCTGGAAATCAACGCTGTTGGTTGAGATCTAGCTTCCCATCATGCGCGCCACTCTCGTTTTCACTTTGACTTTCGGGCTCACCTCTGCAGTTCCCTTTCCATGGAATGGCGAGCATCAGGACCATGATAGGATCAATGTCCAACTCGGCCCACGACCATACTTTGTAGTCAACGATATGGACGAAGGACCGCTTAAGAAGAAATTACAGTCGTGTTCTGAAGGGCCATTCCACACAACCGACTTCACTTTCGGCCATCGCGGGGCACCCCTGCAGTTCCCTGAGCACACCGAAGAATCTTACAGGGCTGCTGCGCGCATGGGCGCAGGCGTTATCGAATGTGACGTCACCTTCACAAAAGACAAGCAGCTCGTGTGCCGACACTCTCAATGTGACTTGCACACAACGACCAACATTCTCGTGATTCCCGAGCTCGCGAAGAAATGTACCAAGCCATTCGTCCCCGCAGACCCTGTTAAAGGCACGCCAGCGTCGGCTACATGCTGCACTAGCGATATCACACTCGCCGAGTTCAAGACACTCTGCGGGAAGATGGACGCATCAGTGCCCACTGCGACAAACGCAACTCAGTATCTAGGCGGCACGCCCCCCTTCCGTACCGACCTCTACTCAACCTGCGGCACGCTGATGACGCACAAAGAATATATCAGGCTCATCGACTCCTTTGGTCTGAAATTCACCCGAGGCCAAAACACCAACGGTGAAAATGCCATACCTCGACTGGACGCAAGAGCAATTCGCTCAGAGCATCATCGACGACTACAAGACAGCCGGCATCAGCCCCTCCCGTGTCTTCCCGCAGAGCTTCCTGATCGACGACATTTACTACTGGATCAAACACGAGCCGCAGTTCGGCAAGCAGGCCGTCGCCCTCGACGAGCAGGTCGACACGCCTGAGGGCTACCGTAACTCGACAGCGCAGCTACCCATGCTTGCCAAGAATGGTGTTAGGATCGTCGCGCCGGCTTTCTTCGCCCTGGTCAAGCTGGACGCGCAGAATCGCATCATACCATCTGAGTATAGCATTGCGGCCAAGAAGGCAGGGCTCGATATTATTAGTTGGAGCTTTGAGCGCTCCGGGTTTTTGAATCATGGCGGGGATTACTATTATCAGTATGTGGCCCCGGTAATCAATAATGACGGCGATATGTATACGGTGTTGGATGTGCTGGCGAAGCAGGTCGGAATCAGGGCGCTGTTTTCGGATTGGCCGGCGACGGTTACATACTATGCGAATTGCATGGACCTGTGAGATGGTTCGCGGGTGCGGGAGGTTGGCTCAGGTTGATACAGCATCTTTTTGCATTTCAGGGTATTCGAATATATCGACTGACTGAATTGATACCGAAGCAGCTAGAGCTGAATGTCTTTTGTGGTGCCAGCTAGGTTATATCGGTAAAAAAAGGTGACATTTTAATAGAAAGAAGATTTACAGGTCTTTAGTGAAGATGCAAGCCTGTTAGAGAGCAAGATAAAAACGACAACGGTAAAATAGAATGGAGCAAGGCCTGCCCGAAGCTCTCCGATTGGTGTATGCGTACTTTAGGGGACACCATCTTCCGCGCCCGAGGAAATTCGCCGCGGCAGAGACATCCCCAAACGTACATCACAAAGCCGCAACCATTGGTCTTACCTGAAAAGATGGTTAACTCATCTACCACCACCAAGACCCTAGGCACATAATCTAATTTTACCCGAAGGATGCGAATTCCGACTGTCTTGGTATTAGCACGTAACGTTACTGTAGATATAGAAGCCGGTTTCGCTAGCGACTGTATATTCAATAGCATGATTGCTGTTTCCTAAGAAGTGCTAATGACCACAGATAAATAGGTCTCAATAATTAGGTGGGAATTCCATCCAAATTAGATGGCCGTTTTATCGCTATACATATTCTACGACATTTTCGCCTGCGCTTATCTCGACATCCGCTCAACTTCATCTACGGTCGAAATCACGATCACATCTCATGCCTGACGTAACGATGAGGAACGACTAGACTAGCTGCTGCTCTATGTACCCCGAGAGATTCGGTTTGACCATGTCTAAGAATATCATGAACGCTAACGTAGCTCGCCGGTATAGGGTGCGGCGGATGAAGATCCTGAAGATTCTCTGCTGTAGCGCTAGACGCTAAAGCTACAGCTACCGCTTCCGTTGTATCTGCAATATCTAATAATTCTATTGCTACGGCTTCCTCAATGCTTGCTATGCTAGCCTTCCGGAGGCGCTGCACCTAGTTCCGACTCAGTCGCTAACCTTCCGGAGGCGCTGCGTTTTAGGTAGCCAAGCTGCTGCTGCGTTTGCAGTCAGGTAAGACTTGGGAACTTTAAACAGTTTTATAGAATTGAGGGGAAACTAGAGGGAGTTCGCGGCGCGACGCAAATGCACGGACATTCCGATGGAATCCGGGGATTCCAGGTGGGTTCCCCGCGGTAGGGTATTTCCACATAGCCCAAATTACTTTAGGATAATTCTCTAACGCACAAGAAATAAGTAATATAGCACGTGGGGTTTGTCAAGGGAACATTCAGAATTATAGAGTACGTTACCATGAAGTATTCCTAGCGGGCTCGAATTTCAATTACTGAACACTGTTACAGACTCTTGATTAGGTACTACAGTTGTCTATGCGACATTTGGATAAAACAAGTAATGATTGCCGCCAATGCAGAAGGAATTCCGATACCCAATCCTATTCCTAACGCGATCTTGTCAGACCTGGTGAGCCCATCTCCAACGCCGCCTTCACTCGATTTGTTACCAGTACTCGAGGGATTTCGGACGGTAGTGGTTGAATGGAGGGTTATGGTTTGCCGGTGATCATCAGTCGGAATAGTAGAACTGGGACCTAGTCGAGAAAGAAGTTAGGTCATGCTATGTAATAGATCAAAATGAAATCTTCGGGGGAGAAAAGAGTAAAGCAGGATGACGCACTGCGAAGATGGTGCAGCCCACCATGGCCCATGCGAACAAGATGTGCGGCCACTTACTACTGGCGGTCGTTGGAATCATAGTACCAGCGCTACTAGTAACAGTGGAAATGACCATCACAGTAACTATAGGAGAGTTTGGATCAATTGTGGTTGTGGCTCGCGCCTGCGCAGGTGTACCCATTGCTGTCGCGCAATATTGATCGTAGACAGATAGCGCAAGGCTGACATCGACGGAAGCTGATCCTAAGCAGACAGAGCTGACACATTTCGACAAGAAGGAAGATGCAACAGGCGCTTGATCTGCACGACAATAGCACTCATTTACCCATGGTGCTGTGCAGCCAAGGTTGATACTAAGATCTCCATTTGCTATATCGCCCCATAGGCAGCTCTTGACACAACCGCGTTGCTGAAGGTAACCAGAGTCAGAGGCGACTGAGTTGGAGGTTTGTGAATAAACACGTAGAGAAAAAAGTGCTGATATAATAAGAAAGACTAACATTTTCCCTTGCCTAGGTCAAACTTGCATCTACTTAAGTATGAGTGTGGAAGTCACAAGGCTCGTACTTATGAAGATTCAGTCAGCTTCAGCTAAAGTACCCAAGGCGGTTTCTACTACTATAGAGACGTAACGGTCTCGGATATATAGTGTCCAGGAGCGTATCTATAAGAAGCTTACTGTAACGGAACCTTGTAGCAGGTACTACGATGGGCTCGTTATTGGGCTAGGTGTGTAGGTGATGCAAATTATAGTCAACAACGTAATAACAACTGGTGGAGTGGTTGCCCAACAGATTAACTCCAATTGTATTCTGAGAATCACTACAAAGAAGGAACTATCTAGGTAGGGACTGAGGGTCCTTAAATACACAACCGTACTCCTATGAAATCCTTCTTGTACGTGATGTACGTCTTGTACGTGAGGTACGTGAGTTCCTCTCGTTCCTCTCGTTCAATACGTAGCATGTCATGTGACCTCGGTTACCATTCCTCGTCACATGGCTCTACCGGCTCCATCCTAGACCGTGCCTAAATCAACCAACTAGCTTCTTCCGACTCTTCCCCAAGTAGTCGTAACATCGTACTTAAAGCGTCCGTAACACTTACCCTGTTTCCATTACCTATTATCGACTTAGTGCCAATGTAACGACGGAGTGCCAATGAAGAGACAACTACAAAACGTCGTCAGTATCGTCGCCAGCCTTTTTACCGCCTACCCTATATATATAGACTTGTCTGTCCGACAATATTAAAATATATTAACTATTAAATATATTCCCCTTGAGTTATTAAATTATATATTATTCTTGATTAATATCTACGCAGTCCCTATCTAGGTCTATATAAACGGATACCGTTAAAGTTAGGTATAAAAACTCTAAGGGAGACGTAAGAGGTAATATAGTATGCACCCCCCTAGGTAACACCTGTTGTCGGGAATGAGGCAAGTTGCCGTCACGTACGGCAAACTGCCATCACGTGATGGCAAGTTGCTATCACGTGTCGCCGCGGCACTAGCGTGGCGAGGAGCCTTAGGTTCCTCGCCCTCCCTCATTCCAATGAACAAGCTTTA
>Ga0307515_10004825_pt1 | contig 27603 bp, 28 predicted proteins | sample 17_EM_MG_FD_194513 | JGI IMG/M metagenome (GOLD analysis project Ga0307515, IMG submission 194513) | Populus trichocarpa ectomycorrhiza microbial communities from riparian zone in the Pacific Northwest, United States - 17_EM | ecosystem: Host-associated > Plants > Roots > Unclassified | place... | reverse complement strand
CGCGCTGAGGCTTTACCAGCGTCATCTATGTACATTACCCTTGTGGATTTCCTACCCGTGTATGAATTATAATGAGTAATAGTAAAGCCTCCTACATGGATCTTTCGAACCCTGCACTGGCAGGTATATACGGCAGAGCTTATCTGTTGGCATCGCCAGCGGAACGTTCACACCCTGATCCAGATGGATCACGGAAATGATGAAAGACGCATGCCGGTCTACATGAGATGTGATGGCAATTAACCCTGGATAGCAAACGACGTAACGCGTTGCGAGCAGCCCTACGTATTTATTGCCTCATGTACGCGTGGGTTGACAAACAGGAGGGGGCGAGGCAAGCTGGCATACACTCAAAGCTACAATGTGTATGGAGATTTGGCGCTTTATGTGATATATCGGCACGAGTGCCTTCAAGCTTCGAATAAGACGTTCGTGCGGGACTCTGGTAGGATCCTGAGAAAGAAAAATAACTGGAGACAAAGGCAACCCTCGACCCTGGTCTTCGCTGGACGTGGATCGACCACCCTCCGGTTGGTGAACGGTCGTGCGCTGAAGGAACGATGAAGACGCGTGCCGCTATAAGGCACGGCTTAGAGTGAAACGGTCTCGGATGCCGAAGGCCTGGAGATTAATATTTTAATGCCGCTTAAGCGCGTATGCATGGTTCGCACGAACCCGGGCCGTCGGATCCGGGGTTTAGGTCATCCTATTGCTCCACACAAACTTTATCTTCTCCCACTTGGCATTAGACTAGACCGAGTGAGTACACGAGTCCGCACGTCACGTACTACGATAATCGAGGCGAGTTATAGTTACACCCACGCTATAGTAGGTCCAGTTCCTCGCAAACTCCGAAGCGGCGGCGGGGACGTGCAGAACGGGGCGCACGCGCGGGGAATTGGACGGTTTTGTAGCTTGTGTCATGTGTGGATCCACGAAATCCGGCGCCCCGCACTCGATGTCGGCGGAGGCGGGGGGTGGCGCGCTTCTTATATATATGCAAATGTACTCAAACTGATGTTTCTTTTGGATCTAGGAACGAGCGTGGGCGTGACACGGTGTGTCCGGCCACCGCCCCGCCCCGTTCGACGCGTAAACCCCGTAGCGACGGCAGAGTATTGAACGACAGGTTGGATCACCCTGGTTAAGGCTACGCGTGGGACGTCCTGAACTGACTGCGTGCGCAGGACGGGGTAAGCTATCGTTTCTACGGTATAGCCGTCAATTCGTACATGTGCTGCCGGCCAAACCTCGGAGATTCATCGACGTCATATTGAACACCCGATCTGAACACCGGCAACGCAAAAAAAGAAAAACAGGACACATTCCGAAATCGACCCTGGCCAGGGGTATATGACCGCATTCTTCGCAAAAGTCAATTGGTCATTCGAGATCCACCAGGCCGATCCGGTCGAAAACCCCACCTCCCCATGCCAGGGTGAGGTTCCCCCCGTAGAAAAACGATGAAGGAGGGAAGAAACGAGAGATTAGTTGATAAATGAATATCGAATAATGAACGTCCGAACATTCCAACGAAGGCGACGCACGAATTTCGCGCGGTGCGTGCATAAATCTCGGTTACTTCCTGTTGGGTGTGCGTCACGAGGCAGGCGATCTCCGAGAGCGTCCAAGGTTTGTACGCATCCGTATCGTCCAGTTGTGAGCCATCGAGCTCTCCCAGTACGACTTCCACGAAACACCTGTCGCCCACGACTGACCAAGACCCAGGTCATACAACGCCCTCCAATAAGGAAACACTTTAACCGAACAAGGGCAATGGTTTCAGTTAAGTTATCAATATCCAGCACTGCAATGAATACCTAGAAATGGGACGTTGAGGGGGCTTGATAGTTGGGTGGCGGAAGACGTGCGGGGGGAATGATTAATACGTACCAATCCAGCATGCGTCATTGGAGGTCTCCCATTTTGGGGGAACCGTCAAGTGGCGGACGGGTTTAGTGGGTGATTTCCCGACCGAAGTCATAAGGAACATTCGCTTCGAAAAAAAAAAAAGGCGGAGTGTATAATTCCGTGCTAGAAATTAAAGGTCACGCAAGACCGCCCGTGACCAAAATCCCATGCAGAGTAAGAATTCGGCACATCCAGGAATGACCACTCACACCAACGATAGCAACCACGAACCACGGACTGAACACGAACGGTACGACCGTCACCAAGTACTTGGTAACTCCCCGAATCGCCCGACTTGACGCGTGCTACCTCCCAAAGACGACGCGTGCCACAACGGGTCCAGATCTGAATGTGAAGTAGCGAATCGGCGGGGGAAGCGCACGAGATGATGCATCGATGCCCAGATCGAGGTCGATCCTTTTTGAAAGATCTGGTGATCGAGGTTCGCTATCGACCTTGGTGATAGACTGTAACCATGACTTCCCCAGCAGTATAAGCACCGACCGATCCACATGAAGGGAAAATATGTGCCCCACGGTTTGGTATTGCACGGGACGTGCGCTTCTCTATGTGTACGTCCCTGGCATGAGGAAAGCCGCCGGACGTTCACAGCGCCTCGAGCCAGTACGGGGTGGTCCTGGGATAACTGTTTTTCCCTGACGGATGTCCAGTTAGGGGGCGAGCCAGGTGTATTGCTTGTGCAGGGGGAGGGTTACTGGGGATCCGAGAAAGCCACCCCACAGCGCGGTTTGGCGAGGGGAACACGCTTTGCCCGTAGCGCGCAGGCCGTCGTTCTAAGCAGGTCAGCTGCGAGGGAGCGTCTGGGGTTCCGCAGTTTGCATTTCGCCCGGCGCGATGGGACCCAGCTCCAAAACCATTCCCGCGATGATAATCTTGTCTGAGGTCATGAGGGAGAACAGTAAAGACACATTTGCAAATTCCGATCCGTGTGTCCGGTGAGTCATAGGGTTTGGATGGTCTCGGTCAGCAACCAGCAGGGTGGGGTATGGGTGGCGATTTTGTTCGAACAGAAAAACCAGTTCCAAACAAACTGCAAGGTTGGCAATGGGATTCAGACATTTACTGCTGATTTTACAACAGCTCAGATAGAGCATACAGACAGGAATTCGACGGTGGGGATGTACAGCGGGCGAGGGAGGTAGATGAGCGAGAGAGGTAGAAGCGGAATGGAAAGGTAGATGATACGAGGCGGAGAAAATGGTAATGGATGGATGGATGGGGGTGCAATGGCTTACGAGTCACAGACGATGCCAGAAACGGAGAAAAGCAAAGGATCGATGGGTCGGATGAGGTGGAATGGGGATATGATAGAGATAGAAAATAATCAAGACCGCGAGAAAACAGTATGACCAGCAAGAGAGAACACGTCGATGGTAAAGGGGAGGTGGAAGATGGTGGATCGATAAATGGAGGTGGAAGAGACGAAGAAGAGATGAGCAGCGGAGGTACAGTTGAGGGAAGAAGGCAAGGGAGGGATGTGGTAAAGTACAACCTAATGGGCTGAATCGTTCCGCGATGTTCGAGCAGATTATACAACACGTTCTAAATGATTATCGTAGGTCGTCGCGTTTCATGCAGCAACTCTCTTGGACCTGGCCCGGGAAGTAGTTGGGGGACGTTTGAGGGTCTGAGTCGTGGTCTTCTTGGTAGCCCTAGCAGAGCGCCTTGGTTGAGGAGGCGGGGTGGACTCCAATGGGGATAAGGAAGACCTGGGGGAGAGGATCTCGACCTCCAACTTCTCGGTCAAGTCCTTGGCTTGATCAAACACCTTTGTGTCCTGTGCCTCCTCGGAATCAACCGCGGTTTCTGCTGGAGAGTTCTCCCGACTCCCTTCTGCGTCAACACCTTCGGACTCGACGAGGGTGGCCCCACTTGCGCCGGAGGAAGTGAGGGAGGAAGACCTTCGACGGTGCTTTGTTGCTCGGGCGGGTACAGCCGAGAGATCGGGTGATGATGAAAGGGACTCTGAGGGAGACGCGTGGGTGACCGGTGGCACGTTGGAAGGTTCGTCGAGATCCATGTCCACGGGCGGCGAGAGGGTGGAATCCACTGAAGGAGTAGGGTTGGGCTCGATGGTGCTCTCGGGGGAATTGGAGCCTTTGGTCTTGCGAGCGCGCTTCATGCGACGTTTGGGTTTGGGCTCGTCAGCTGCTTGGAGAGAATCGGGCTCCATCTCCTTGGCTTTGCGCTTTCTGAGAATCCGGCCACCGGTGACAGGGTCGTAGAGATGGGGGTAGTATCCTCGCTGGTGGCCCTTGAGGGTATAGAGCGAAAACTCGGCGTCTATCCAACCCTCGAGTGTCTCGAGATACTTGGCCTCGCGAGTTTCTGTTGGATCAAAATTAGGGTGGATGGCCACTGAGTGAGAGAAGAGGAGGACGAACTCAGGAAGGTGTCCACGAACTCTGCGGTGGTGTTCATCATGTCGGGGCGCCAGAAAGCGAGATGAGCGGGATAGCTCGGATGATGATATAGAGAAAGGGCAGCAACGACGATAACCCAGGAGGGATAATCAGAAGAGAGAGGAGTGGCTTCGTCGGGGGATATGGCAGACTCTGCGAGGAGCTGGGCGACCTCAGGGCATCGTGAGTGGTATTTGGGGGTGGGCTTAGAGGGCATTGCTGCCAAACGAGCTAAAGGGGACTTGCTATAACCTTGGACGTAGGAACAGGAAGCAAGTGGAGGAGGCGCGTTTTCCACTGGGGGTAGGAAACGCTGGGGCATGTCACACGCCTCTGCCAGAAGCTGGAGGGCGGGACTGTGGATTGGGTCATCGCGAATGGAAGAAGTGGGATAACGGATTGGTTCTGGGGTGTCTAGGTATTTGGTTTGGGCGGGGTGAAGGAGGGCGGGTGGCGTGTATCGGGGGTTGCGGATATCCATGAAAGACGATTTGACAGAGGGTAGATTTGGGAAAAAAGAGGTGGAGGAAGATCTCTGGGATGTAGAAGGCGGTGAGCGGAGGGTCAGAGGCGGGGGAGGGATGGAGGGTGGACGAAAGTTCGGGGGAGATGGAGGAAGAAGGTCAAGGACATAATCCCTAATAAAAAGGCGGACGGTCGATTTGAAGTGTGTGGCTCAGCAAACGGTCGGCCTATGCTCGCCGGCGTCTACCTTTTCCTTTTTCGGTCACACGCTTTGATCCCGTGTGCCCTTGCGCCGCCGTGCCACTCCCCCTTTCAAAGCAAGCGAGCGAAAGACGGATTTCGCGGTCTGTCGCTTTGTAGAGAGTTATCTTCGCGAGCAGGGGTCCATCTGCGGTTTGGACCCGCGGACCGGACGGGTGAATCGATGGTGCTGATCAGGCTCGAGTATGTCGGAACCAATGTGGCAATCACCGTTGGAAATTGAAAATCGATAATGAAACTCCTCCTCCTCCTTCCTGAGCTTAGCCCTGTACCACACAGCGCACGCAGTATCTACGCACACCCAGATAGTATCTGGCTCACCCTGCAGCCAGCTTCCAAAGGACACCCATGTGTTCTGGTACATATCAATCTCCCTAGCCTGTACCTCGAACACGCCTTCGACGGCATACATCCATCCGAAACGCATATTATCCCTCTGCGGCAAAAAGCGTCATTTCTACTACTCAAATTTCTGAACTTATCCCGACTCCGACGAGTCCCGCCCATCCCGCGCCTCCTCCGAGCCTACCCACGATGACGTAGATGACCGTCCCAGGGCCAACGCTGGCGGGTCCTCCTGATCCGCCTTTGACGGTCAACCCGACCGTGTCCGTCAACCGCCCCAGCAGCTCTCCTACACGCTTTATCGCGGATCCCGGTGGTACATTCAACGGCAGCTTCGTCTCCGCTGATATCTCCAGTTTGCGAACCTAGCAGATCCCCCCCCCGCATGTAAGATTCCGTAATCAGCATCGCAGGGGAAGGGATAACAAAGATCCCTACGGTACCTCTCCAGCCCAAGGGGTCAGGGACAACGCTTCGACTATAACCCCTGAATCCGGCTCGCTCTCCCCAGGTCCGATCCCCAGATCTCCTAACCACACTCCCACATCTCCAAATTCGTCTGTTTCGCTCGACTGGCCCGCAAGAATGCTTCCGCAGAACAGAGACGCAGCCGCCTCGTTCGCCTCAGCGGCCAGCTCGTTCAAATACTCCTCGACCTCGCCGCTGGCAGGCTTTCCGAGGATCCCTCTCTTGGTTTCCGTAAGATTTAGCCGTGCTTCCGGCTGAAGGCTTCGGAGGAGCGTGATGGTGTTGTTGATGGCCAGGTCCATGTTTGGTTATCGGTTCCCACGGGTGATTCTCTTTCCGAAATGTTTCCGACTCGGTCACGGTTCGATTCCACATATCCAGCCCTCCAAACCCTGAGGAATCATAAGTAAAACACAGCTTCACTGTGACTGATCGCTCGCCTTATCTTGGATCTGCTTACCCCAAATTTGGCTTGCACGCAGATGCTGCCAACCCAACCCCGCACCCCCACGTCTGGAGCGCTGTACCAACGGGATAGCCATTTGAAGGTTAGACGGCCGACCAGGAGAAGCGTGCCTTCGTGTCTCAGGATGACGCTCAGGGCCGTGCAGGAAGCAAGCGCACAAAGGGAAAGGCACCGACGAGGATCTTCCAAAAACGCCACCACTTCTCGTCGAGTTAGATTGGGATATTATATACAAGTTGTACGAAAATGCAAATAATCAGGATGCGGTTTGATCATGCGTGTGCGGTTCATTCGTTCGACTCTTCAAAGATCCTATGGGTTCTCCTCACCATCCACCTCAATGCTCACCAACTCCCTGCCTTCCTCGACCATCTCCCCGTTCTTACATCCAACAGCCTTAACGACACCATCAGCTTCGGCCCTCAACACCGTTTCGGTCTTCATACTCTCCAAAACCACGACAGCCTGTCCCTTCTCGACCTTATCACCTACATTCACCTTAACCTCGACCACCAAACTTGGCATCGGGGCCTTCAGAGCTCCTTTACCTGCACCTAACACATCCCCACCAAGGGACAACAGCCACTTCGGCGTCGGAAGCACGAGCGTGGATTTCTGCCCGTCCAAGAAGACATGCAAGCGCTCCATCGTGTTCGGGGAGGAAGATGCCGGGAGCGAGGGAGATGGAGGTTGCGAGACGATAGTCGTCCTCAGGCTCCTGCCACCAACTGAACTGAAAACCTCGTCCTTGGAGACGAGGTGCGCAGGGACGGAAGTGAACACGGTCGTGTCGTTCACAGCGATATCGAAGATACCGGGAGAAGTGGACTTGACCCGAACGGTGTAAGTCTGGGACATGTCCTCGGTCTGTATGGTGACCAAGCGATCATGGACGTCCCCGCCGAATCTGCGAGAAGCAAGGGAAGTCCAGGGTGAAGAGGATGGGGTAGTAGCGGGGTGGTCTCGAAGGACGACGTAGAGAGCGGTCTGTGCAAGCGCTTCCGGTGTTGGTGCGGGGACCGGCGGGAACAGCTCGTCGAAGTGTTTCTAATCGAGAACATGTGACGAGGTCCCGTTTTGTAGGAGAACGAATACTTACGGGAATAAATCCAGTCTCTACATCACCCTGAATGAAAGTGTCGTTCCCCGCGAGGGTTCTAAGGAACTCGACGTTCGTCGAGACCCCGACAACCTTATACTCGTCCAGCGCCTTCCGCAACACCCTCAATGCCTCTGTCCTATCTCTACCATGCACAACCAGCTTAGCGATCATCGGGTCGTAAAACACGCCGATTTGTGAACCCTGTCCGAAACCCTGTTCTAACCGGACTGAAGGTTCAATATCTCTCGACGTAGACGATTTCACGACGGACGGTGGTGTGAACTTTGGCGCGCCCTCGACGGGTGTGGTTGCGGGTAAGGCAAACGCGAACACGTGAGTGGGCGTCGGTGTAGAGAGGTAAAAAAGGGGACCGGAATCGGGGAGGAAGTTGTTTCTGGGATTCTCAGCGTAGATGCGAGCTTCGAAGGCGTGCCCCACGAGAGGAATTTCTCGTTGGGAAAGTGGAAGCGGGTTGCCAGCGGCGACCTACAACACTTGTTAGCCTCCGCGTAGCGACTAACAGATTAGTCTAGGGGAAACGCACCTCTAACTGCCACTGCACAAGGTCGAGGCCGGTGATCATCTCCGTGACAGGGTGTTCGACTTGTAAACGGGTGTTCCTGAGGCCGAATACGGTTAGGTCCAGCAAACAGATTCAGTATTCACTGCTCACATTTCCATGAAGTAAAACTTGTTCGTATCGTTGTCAAAGATAAACTCCACTGTCCCTGCGCCAACGTACTTGACGGCTTTAGCTGCCTCGACAGCCTTCTCGCTCAAATCCGCCCTTAACTCTGGCGAAAGACCCGGGGCAGGGGCTTCTTCGATAATCTTCTGGTTCCGTCGTTGGACAGAACAGTCTCGCTCCCATAGGCTAACGGCATTTCCGTGTTCGTCCGCAAACACTTGGACTTCGACGTGCCGTGGACGGGTGACGTACTTCTCAACGAGTACAGTGGCATTGCCAAATGATTTGGCAGACTCGCGTTGAGCAGAGGTGAGGGCTTCGGCAAAGTCCTTGGAGGAGTTGACGATTCGCATACCCTTGCCTCCTCCACCATGAACGGCCTTGATTAACACAGGGAAACCTGGATAGCAGTCAATAACGAGTAGTGGGGGATGCAGGAGCGGTGGAACGAACCGATCTTCTCCGCTTCCCGCAGCAAGAAATCTGGATCCTGGTTATTCCCATGATAACCAGGAACGCAGGGGACGCCGGCGGCTAATACAAGGTAAGCCACGCTCGGAGGCCAGATTGTACTGTGTATCACCTGACATAATGTTCTTGGATTCGCTGGTTCGAAGTCAGCAAGCGCGTAAGCCGCACGGATAACACCTTCACATACCTTTTCGATCCCATGCTGACAATTGCACTTGACGGCGGACCGATGAATACGACTCCCTCCTTGGCCAGCGTCTCTGCAAACTCGGCATTTTCACTCAGGAATCCATAACCCGGATGGACTGCCTGGACATGTGCATTCTTTAAGCATTGAGTAAAACCGGGTAAGGGTATTGCAGTCACCTGAGCGCCACTCCGATGACAGACGTCAATTATCTTGTCCATGCGTAGCTGTCCCTATCTTGAGTGAAATAGCTCGTGGGATAGACTCTGGCAACCCACATAACTCTCGGAAGATGGCGCGGGTCCGATACAATAAGCCTCATCTGCCTGCCTAAAGGTTTTGAGAAGCGGGTGTGTGAATGGGAGGGGGACTTACCAATTTGACGTGCATGGAGTCGGAGTCCGCTTCGCTGTAAACGGCTACGGTCTTGATGCCGAGCTTTCGTGCAGTTCGGATGACCCTACATGCGATTTCACCACTATGCGAAAAGAATTGTGAGAAAGGTGTGGCGTGTGTGTGATCGGTGGCGTACCGGTTGGCTATAAGGATCTTGTCGAAGTGTGCACTGTGATGGGGCGGGCCCTCGAGATAGTTCACTTGGTTACAGATGCGAGGTTTCATTCGGCTTCAGGAGGTACAAAAAATATTGTTACCCACCTGTCGTCGCGAAGTGCCTCGTAGCCCCAGAAAGGTTAGGACCGGAAATCACAGACGAGTTGCTCACGACGGAGGAAGTCGGGGGAATCCTCGTCGCGGCATGGGCTAAAAGTAGCTGTCGCCTATTGAGACCCGAGGCTGCTCTAAGGGAGCGGTAGACGGAGCGCGTTGAGGTGGGATGAGATTTCGAGAGCATTGTGGGGGAGGAAGAGGTTAAGTTCCGGGGCTGGTATAGCCGCCGATCATCGACATCACGAGCGCCGATTGAGGATCGGGCGTCTGTCGGCGCAGACGGCGGTGTGGACGAAAGCTTCCGGGTCTGGCCTTGAATCGAATTGAAGCAGGGACAAAAGTATGCGGGCATATACAATCCACAGAGAAAAATTGCTTATCGCGCGCGTTTCAAGAAGGACATCTAGGCGACTGAGCGTTGAATGGGAGCATTGCCATTCTTGCCCATGCCGCGTCCTGATACTTGCATCCTCGTAAACCTCGTAAACGTCTCGTGGCCCTAGACCGTCGTGGTATGTGGAAAGTGCGGCACGGGTGCCTTTTCTCACGCTTGCAACGGCGATGATATCTCGGTCGGGAAACGCAGATCTCCCCGGGCGCAGCTGGGCGGGCTGTCGATAGCTGATAGACACACTTGCGCGAGGGTCACATCGGGATTCACAATGGACAAAGGAGTGCCCGGACCCTTATATACGGTTTCAGGGGGAGGGTCTTGCTTGGACACTAGTACGGGGTGCTAATATCTGTTGCTTTGTACCGTTTACCTCATGCTTGATCCCCGTCGGGATCTGGGAGATTGCGACAACAATTGGGGGTGTGAGAGAACCACGAGGCAGCAACAACAAGCTCAAATGGCATGCAATTGAACGACCGGGAGCGGGCTGTAACTGTCGGGCTGAACGCGGGTCGTCACTCGCACGTGAGGGCTGTGACTTTGGCCTCGGTGGGAGGACATTGTTCGCCCAAAGGGGAAGACGGAAGTGGCCGTCGACCATTGTCTGCCCAAATGGGAATACTCGGCTCGAGCACGGAACGCACTCTGGCTGTGGAAATATGGCGAGATATCATTTCTTGTTCTTTACCGTCGTCTCCTCGTCTCGTGTCCTCTGCCTCGCCGCATTTCCTTCCTCTCTTTTCAGCAGTGCGACCTCGAGCACGGGGGACCGGTTTCTGACCCATGCTGCGAGCTCGACCGATGGACCCACACGACCAAATCCCTTTGGCCCCTTCCCACCCTGAATTCCAACCCTACTACCTCCCTCCCACTCCCCCCATACGGCGCTCTACCCGGCTCTCTATTAGTATCCCAAACCGACGCGTCGACCCTCCACATCCCGCTCCCTCACCAGTCCCGGACACTCGTCCAACCTACGGCCAATTCCCAGTCAACGAACCGAGCTCAACCCGCTTCACCTGCGCAAACTCGGACGAGCCCATGCCCCACCAACAAGACCCCGAGCGGCCACCACGGCCACCCAACAGTTGGATCCTCTACCGCTCACATATGGCCAAGGAACGTACTGATCTCGAGGGTCGTGCCCAATCCGAGATTTCTGCTATCATCAGCAAAGCTTGGAGGGACGCTCCCCCAGATGTCAAGTTGCACTTTGAGATGCTCGCAGAGGCAAAGAAAGTCGAACATCAAGCTCGTTATCCCCACTATCGCTTCAATCCTGTCAAGAAGTCGGACAAGGTCAAGGCGGTCAAGAAGGCGAAAGCCGCGAACGATGCCATTAAAAAAGTCCAAGCCGCTCGTGGTTCAAGATCCGTTTCCCCTTCGTCCAAGGCCAAAGTTCGAAATAGCAAGACTAGATCTCCTTCTCCAAGGAACGACCCCGTACCGTCTCTGGCCGATCAACATTTCGCCACCTACCCCCTTGCCCCAGCTCCATTCTACCCCATTAACGACGACGTCCCCTCGCCACATCTTGACGATGCTACGTCACTTCCTCCATCACCCTCGCTGCTCGCCCAAATCAACCTCCTCGATCCACCCACCTCCACGCCTCCCGTACCCATGATTCCTGCCCCGCTCCTCAACGGAACTACCTCAATTCACCACTCTCCTGCCCTGGGTCTCTTCACACACGAACCTCCTCCACCCACAACATCACAATGGACGCCCGAAGATGTGACCGCTTGGCTACAGTCCGTCGAGGGGCACGTAACCGTTGGTGAGCCAGCAGCATCTGAACAAGATCACCTCCATCCCCCAGATGGGCTGGCCCAGAACGATTTGCTATCCCCCATCGATCTCGAGCCGTTCAACCAAGTACGTACTGATACACTGCCATGATAAAGCGCCCACTAACCCACCAATAGATCGAATTTATTCCCTTCCAAATTCCCCAACCCCAACTTACCCTAGGTCTCGGGGATCAGGACTTAAACAGCTACCTAAACATGCTGTCCAACGTTCCAGACCAATCTGTCTTCCACCTCTCATATCCTCAGAGTACCCTCACCGCCGAGCCTCCGCCGAGTTTCCAACTCGAATTCGGCACCATTGGAGACCCAAGTAACCCAGGTGATTGGATACCTACACTGGGCGCTGACTCCCTCTCCCCTCCGCAGGCTGCGCCTCATGCGGAGCAGGAACCTTCACAGGACAACCAGGCCCTGGGGGTTTCGGATGTCGCCAACTTCTTCAATGCTTTCATTACAGACCCCCACGCTAACATGGACCATAATACCACCGACGCTCACACCCCCGAGGAGACACAAACCCACCGGGTCTCGTCTTCTTCCACCGTCATCATTAAGCCTGAGGAAGATGACGAACAAGATGGATTATACCAACCTCCCTCGGGGGCTTCTGCTGAGAAATTACGCTCTGTTGGGGGCTGTTGGGGGAGGAGAATTCCTGTCCCAGTTGACATGGAAGAAGAGGAGACGCTGGACTCGCCCATGGTTGAACCCCAGCCTTGGAGTGTCAGGGCTGTTTCCTAGTCTCCTCCCTCGCCCCCCCCCCCTGCCGTCGTCCAACACGCTCGTCGTCGCCACCGCATAACGCATAGACATGCATAGATCGCAATTAGTCCGCCGTGCTGTCTTATGGTCGCACTTTTACCACACCACTCTCGCGTCATGATCTGCTTCAGCTTGCAATGTACAAACAGACAACTCCCATTCTCCCCTTGTTTGCTAACGAATCTGCATGTTTTTACAGATGCATGTAGTGTTTCCTTCTCGTTTTGTTATTCCTCGTCTATCTCACGTGTTCTCTATATCCCCTGTCCTATGCCTTCCTCTCGGTTCTCGTTGCCTGGTCTTCCGCTTCTCTCTCGTCTTCCCTTTGGTCGATCCCTTGCTCTCTTCAACAGTGCTCACGAAAACCCCCCAGTCCTCAGTGTTTTCCTTCTTTTCCCCCTATCACCAGAGGTTTACGCTACCGCATTTTTATTCTATCTTATCTCGAGGCTTGTTCTCAACGCTTTTTCCTCCTTGGCACCCCCGCAAAGATCCGCCGTGTTTTCGTTAACACCCCTTGTCGACAGTGAATCTCGATTTCCATTTCTCGCTCTTGTACATATATCCCCTCGATAATTCCCTCGATATTGTTTTCCTTTTTTCCCCCTCTCTTTTTATATCTTCTCTTTCTCCCCGCTCGTCCACAATGCAGATCGACCTCATCTTGTTATCACCAGTACTCGGATGGGCCGGAGTCTCAGAAGCTGGCTGTCCGGGACTTTTACAGCTAGTGCTTCTATCTCAGCAATACACACGGCTCTTCGTTCATACATATAGATATGCTCATCATGAAAGAATCGACGAAATCGGAAAGCTCAGCCTTCTCCCGGCGATACGAGTCATGGCATACTAAATAATACGACATCAATCGCCCGGCCACGCGAACTGTGGGCCGATAGTGCGAGGATGGTAGTCCAAGAGATTGAATTAAAAGACTTTTGAGTAAGATTTGATTCTACCGGTGCGTGAGATACTTTTTGCGACGAGGGAAAAAAAAGAGTCAGAGGAACAAAAAGGAAGAGAGAAAGGAAATATCGGACGGTGACTCGAAAAACATCCGGGATATGTGGGAAGAGGAAACAATCCAGTTCAAACCCATACTAAGTATAATGGCATCGGAGGGAGAAAAAGCGTGAGACAAGAAAAGGGGTATAGATGTAATAAGAATAACGCGGGAGAGAGAGAGAGAGAAGAACGTCGATGAAAGGAGGATGGGATAAGATGGCAAAAGGTACCAGAGCGGATATGTACACCGGGGCCCGAATTAGCTACACCACAGTAAATTGTGAGAGACTTCCCTGAAAGGACAGAAACAGACACAGATGGGAAACAAGAAAAAAAGAACAGAGACGTAGATACTCGCGAACCTGCTTCCTGGGACCCATCCTTTTCCTCCACAACCTCACCCACCCATTCGAAACCGACAAACGACGAGCGAATTAACCGCGTCCAAAGTTCAAGCTCCCGAGTTTGTTCGACAACCTCGTCTTGATAGATCCAGATCCAGTCACGGACGCGATGGATGCAGAACCACCAAAGCTCCCGGGCAGGTTCGCGGACGAACTAGGTGGCGAACGCGACAGGTGCGAATCATTATCCGGCCGCGACGCGAGTCCGTTGAACCCGTGCCTCACCAAATGCGCAAGATGTCTCTGAAGCGGTGTCTGTGCGGGAGAGTTCCCGTCATGCTGGCTCTCCGTCATGCTGATCCCGGGACTGAGGAGAGCAGAAGGCGGCGAGAGTGGGGGAGGCGTCATCGTCGGTCTGGACAGTTGGAGCGGTCCATTCTTGGTAGGACGGCTCGTCGAGACGCTCGTGAGTGACTGGTTCATTGATCGCTCGTACAAGGACGGCTTGGAATCCCCGGGGGATCTCACGGACGGAGAGATCGGCGTTGCGTCCCCTCTTCCGCTGTCCACAGCCAAGCGGCGGATCTCCTCGTTGAAGTTCTTTCGGAAGAGCTTCTCAAGAGTGCCTTCGTGTATCGTAAGCATCTCCGCGGGACATATCTGACCGTGTAGCCGGAGAGAGGTGTCGATCGTCCGGACCTAGAGGTGTGAATAAGTTAACTACGGCCCGAGATTAATTGTTGAGACGTATGCACGTACGTGATCATCGATCGCAATTCGCAATCGTTCAATGACCTGGATCTTGTCTGGGTTCCTCGTGATGTACTCATTACTCAAGAAGTGTCGGAAGGACGGCACCCCATTCTCATGTGGCGCATCGACAGCCGTATTCAACGCCATCGTCAACGGGTTCGTGGATACCATTTGTCCGGTCTTGACGGCAGTCGAGTACCTCGAGTACAAGCCGACCATCTCCTTTGTGCGTTGCTCGATGTCGTTGAGCACCCGTTCGATAGGTGAAACTTCCACCACCTCGACCGCGATGATCTCCGACCTACGCAGGACGGTAGGGAACGCTTCTTCTGTCGTGAAGTAGGTCTTTTCGATCCAGAACTCCTCCGCGCCATCCCGCCCTTTGGTGACAGGCCTCGAGCAACTGAACAGGTTGATAGCGCTGTTGATCAAAACAACACGTCAATATACACAATCGACCCAACACGAAGCGGTGAGACAGACCAGTGTTCGTAGTAGGACCGTACAGCGAGCGGCACGTCCATGTTAGAGAATATCGGTAGGGTCCGGTCCGGTTCAGGAGATACGGAAGTGCATTGGATGTATTGATCCGTTCCGAAACGGATATCGACAGGAGGATCGCCTGCAGCCCTGAGTAACTGTGCTCCAGGGTGCTTGTTGAGCATCCGCTCACAAAATGCGCCGAATTTCTCCCATTCAAAACCGCGGTACTAGTGGGCAGGTCAGGCGTTAAAAATAAACCAAGGGTCAAGGGGAATCTCAATACATACAATGAACTGTTTATTCCGTAGGGCCACGGGGAAACTTCCATAGAACGCAACCCTGAAGTACTCGGCGTAGTAACGTTCGTCCATCACAATGTGCTCCAGAAGTGTCGCCTGATGACGGAGAATTTCTGCCAGTCGAGCACTTCGAGTAGATGAGCACACCATGGATCGAAAGAGGAGAGAACAAATCTTACTAGTTGAACGTGAACTCCGCATGTTGGTATGCGAGTTCTTTGCAGATCTCGATGGCGCTTTCCCAAGCCTTTCCCTTGCCCAGGTAATCAAGGATGAGGAGGTACAGCGTCTCCTTTCGATGGAATTGTGACTGTTGTGGTAACCCAAGATCTTCCATCGGGTCGACGAACGAAGTAGAATCCCACTCGTGCATCTCGGCGTGGAGTTTGAGTGTGAGCGCAGCTTCGACATAGTTTTGAGATTGGAGATGCATCTGGGGAATGGTTTCAGACGCTGCTATGGCACGAGAGGAAGTTCTTACATTGACCAACTGATGAACATATTTGATATACATCTCGTCCCGACCGATTCTCCGAATGAAGTTCATGAGACGAAGCTATGGGTAAAGCGTTAACAAGGGGTTGTCAAAACAACCAGGAAGGCCATACCGTAGCAATAACACGGTCATCTGAGAACTCTTCACCGTCAGGAAGCGCCTTGACGCTCAGCAGCAACTCCAAGAACAGATCGACGGAATCCAAGAAGTTTGCAACGCCCTCGCGCAGCTGCTCTTCGACTGAAGATGTTTCGAACAAGTGTCGGAGGTGCCCAATAAAGAATGCACGGGAGATGTCGTCTCCTTTACTATCAGACATGAACAGCTGATCGAGCTTGCTGACGAGCTCGTTCTCTATGTGATCGAAGTGTTGTGAAACGTGATACTCAGAAACGATCATGCTGTAGAGGATCTGGACAGCGTTGTTTCGTAGTAGGTCATGGTGGCTGAGACACAGGTTGACGACCTGCCCCACAAGAGAGCTGAGGGCAACTTGGTATCCCTAAGAGTGGAGTGAGGGCAGATATCGAAGAAAGGGATGTGGAAACGTACCCCGTGACGAGGGACAACACCGTTGCTGAGTGACACGTCCTCCGGCCACCCCAAAGCATCCCATAGTCGGAGGAGTATCGCGGCGCCTTCACCTCGGATATCGCCAACCAAGCGCCAGACTGCACGACGTTTCTATAGAACGTTTTCAGCAAGACGAGGCCACGACATAAAATTTAATTACCTGTGGGCTGAAGTCCTCGATCACAAGCTGCTCGGACGATAGTAGCTTCAGCAGCATATGGAACCCCTCCGCCCACAAAGCCTTATCGAACTCGAAGCTGCTGTCAGGTCCAGGAATAAACTCTCGCTCTAATATCGTCGTGATGGGATCCCAGAATCTGATCAGGACTTTGTGAGCGAGGATATTCACGTTAAGCCAACTTCCAGGGAACGCTTCGTTGTCCAATATTGACGAGGCGACTTTGAATATCGAGATGAGCATCCTGGAGAAGTTTTCCCGTCCTTCAATCTCGAAGCTCGACTCAAGGAAGTCCAGTAGTTGCTTCTTCGATGTCACGGATAACAGGACCAGGAAAATCATGGCGGCTTCACCGAGACCGGGATAGAACATGGGGGAGACATCAATGCTTGACGATCCATTGGATGGCCATCTGGGGAGGTGTGATATGAGGGAGAAGGGGTAGGATTCGGGGAATGTGACAGGGATATTCGAGGGCGTTGTACTCGTTGATCGTACTTGTTCCATCGCGTGTCGTGAAGCGGGACTCTGGTATTCATGGTAGGATTCGACCAACCTGCAAACATGAATAAGTAAGTGTCCGGCAGGAGTAAATATCGATAACAAACCTGGGAAGCAGCGAGAGAAGATAATCTACATTATCCTGCTCCTTCCTTAAAAGACCTTTGTCCGTGAGGACCGTGGGCTGCACGAGAGACGTGCAGAGCTTGTCCAACATCACAGCGATGATAGTTACGCATAACCTAATGTTCTCCAGCCAGTTGATTCGCGCAGAGTCTTTAGTTGCTTCCGAGTCGCCAGGGCTTGTCTGGACATATTCATCGAAACGGCCAAAGTGAGGCTTGATCCATATCACGATTGCCTCTAATAGAAGCGAACGCGAGTTCGGAGTATCGAATAAAAATCCCCTGACGACCTGGAGGAACATGATTAACTTCCATACAACGATCTTCCCCTTGCCAATTACGATTGCGTTGGCGAAAGTTCGGACGTGGGAGACGAGTTCTGTGATGGGGAAAACCTTGGCGAGCTCTGGGAGGATCAAGGTGAAGTTTTGTAGGGCCATCGTCTGGGTTCCAATGATCGAAGCAGGTGTCGTGGTGGACAGCATCCTGTTGATCTCTCCGAGATGAGCACGCAGTTCCCGTCTGAAGGTAGACTCCAAATGCTCGGCGGTAACTCCTCCGGCGATCCCGAGTTCCTTGACCTTTTGTAACTCGCGTGACCTAGTGATGAACTTGAACACATAATCCCACACCGTCAGGGCAGCTCGAAGGGAGGAAGCGGTATCCGAGGAAGCGGGATTGGCCAACAGGAGGTTCATCGAACGCATCATATGGCTGGACGCAAGGGGGCAGTTGAAATGGCTCTCGATATAGACGTCTAGCACCGGTTGGAAGTTGTTGAACCTTCGATCCTGGACGATCCGCAGTACTGTTACGAGTGCGTTGAAAACGAGAAGGTCGATCTCCCCTGATTGGTTATGTTTGGAGATCATGATCCCGAACAACGAGTTGAAGATATCTCTGAGGAACTTGACGATCTCCACTTCACCCACAAACGTGAACTTGCTAAGGACAGTTTTCAACTCCTCTTCATCGGTCACCTGCTCCCAGTAAAGCAAGCTCAGTAACACGGGATTCTGTGTATACTTTGTCGAGCAAAGGGAGTTCCGTATCGTCATGGTGTCCTTCATGACGGGAGCGATTCTCTGTAGTTCCGGGGGAATGAAGACCTGATCGGGTTTCTGACCGGACGGGACCCATGACGGTGCTCCTAGATACATATCTGGTGTGATCTGGCTGAGTCGATCGGCGCGATAAAGCAGGAGGGTATGGGGGCCATCTTCGAGAGCAGCGCGTCCATCGGGGAAAAGAGGCACGAATGCAAACGCGAACGGCCGTTCAAAAGAGTCGCTGCCTCCTCGGGGTTGCTTTTCTCGTCCACGATTGCGAAACGTAAAGAATACGTGCCACTTCGTGATGCCATCTAGCGGGATGGAGAGCTTGACAAGTTCCCCGAAGGTTGGTTGGTTGTTCCGTTGGAAGATCATGGAGTGGAAGTGGGTGGTTGGAGGCTCTCCGCTTCCAGAAGAGAGGATGGGAGGAACGGGTCCACCGCCTTGGTCGCGAACTTCCATCGTGACCTGAATATTGCCGTGTGTACTACTGACAGCACCGCGAGCAAAGTTTGCTACGCTCCTCCGCGCTTGGTTGTTCCCTGAAGGTGAAAAATCTGCACTCCATAGTTTTATGTACATTTCGTTCCTCAGGTCTCCTGGGAAGACCACGTCAGGGAAGCTGAGGCGTAAGGTGATGGGCGCATCTTGTAGCAGGGAGGAGTTCTCTCGGATGATCGTTTCAGCCTGACCGCGGAAAACCTTGATTGACACAGCTATCATTTCTGCCCTAATAACAATGTCAGGTTGGGGCGAGATAGGAACGGAACGCTACTGTACCTCGATGACTTTTCATATTCTTTACTGTTACCCATGATGATATCCTGGTGGAGCACAGAGAAAATTGTCTCATTCGCGGGGGCATAAATTGGCATGCTATGTTCTCGGGTGGCCGAGATGTCCAGGTGTTCTTGGGCAATGTGGGCGAGTTGAGAGAGCTCCAGAACTGCGCAGCCAAAAGGTCTTCGGTAAGCATTGGTTTCGCCGACTGGGGCCCGTCCTCCGTTCATTGCCAACGTCAGGGAACTCATAGAAGGATCCCAAGAGATAGAGTTGCGGTCAGGTCCTTCCCGGAACGAAGCGTCCGAACCACGTCGTCCATTCCCGGGGTCTGAACCTGGACTTGCACTCATCTTCATGGCACCGTTCCGGACAATCCGACAAACGAGGTAAATCGGGTCCTGCACGTCCGATTGCACCAGATCCGTGAATAAGGTCTTGATGCGAGCCGTGGGATCTCGCGCCGATACACCATTATGATTAAGATGTACACAGAACTCCTCAGTAAGGAATCTGCCGTCAGCTCTGTTGTATAGGGAGAAATAGAGTTCCGCGAGCTCCCCAGGCGAACAAGGAGAGGCAACGAATGCGCGAACGTCGAGATAGACATGATAGAAGCGAGCCTTGCCCGAGGGGGTCGGAGTGGGTATACTGAATGATCCGTGACCACGGGGAGTGCCTCTTAATCGGGTTGAGTCTGAGGGATTTGGGGTAAGGGGTGAAGGAAGGGAGCCGAATGGGGTGGGGAGGTCGAATGCAGTAGTTAGAGAGGCTTTCGAGAGACTCGGAGATGAAAGGGGGTTCATATACGCCAAAGCGGCCTGCATTGCGTACATGCGTACAGGACTGACCCAGCTCCTGGGATCTACCTCGCCTTCGACATCAACCGTAACGAGAGCACCCCAGGTGGGGTGCCGGACGATAACGTCCAGACCTTGGACAAGATTCCCTCCAACCAATCGGACAACACATTCTCTTCGGAGGCTAGTCGTTTCCTCCGAGCTGAGTGTTTGGACTAGTAATTGGCGTCTCCCGAAATGAAGCGCTTCGATGTGCTCGCGTACGAGATGGAAAAGTTTGTAATCACGGCAAGCGAGATAATGGAACATGAGGGCATGCCATTCTCGCAATGCGGAGGCAATCTCATCTATGATCGGTTGGAGGGCGCCAGATGCGGTATCGTCCCCAGATTTGAGGGAGAACCTCGGGGGGAGGGGTTTTATCATCTGAGACTCGGTAGGGGAGGCAGACCGGAGACTTGGAGGATAAACTGGAAGGGCACTCCGGGAAGCGTTGGCCTGGTCTGGGCGAGGGCCGACCTTGAAGGATTTACGAGCCATAGACCATAATTCTGGGTCTTCCTCCTTGGCTGGTGGGTCTTGTGGGGGAGTTTGTGTGGTGGAAATCGACGAAGCACAATTGAGACGCGTTGCAACTTCGGCGAGCCGCCCTTGTGGGTCGGCCAACTCGTCTCGAACATAAATGTGAGAGGCAGGGAAGATTCCGATGAAAACCTGTTGCAGTTCCTCGGACTTTGTTGCAGCTTTCGAGGTCGACGGATCGGCTGACCAGTTTATTGGGGGTCTTCGAGAGGTGCAGACAACATAACTATTGAATGTAAGGATGGGATTTTAGCTCACAAAATGGGTACGCGTACCCTCGATACCATATCCCCTCCACCTCTTTTCCCTTTGGTGTATACTTTTCAAAAGCGTAGATCTCATCGCCAACTTCCAATGAAACGACATCCCGATGGATAAGAGGATCGTCTGTTGTTCCAGAAACGTCGGTGAATGCTGATATTCGTGTCCGATTCGAGTAATGTGTGTCGCGACGAGATTGGGAAAGCGGATGGACTGCGTAACCATAGACAATGAGTGGGAGGGGTTCCCATACGCCTCTCTTTCCACCGGTGAAGAAGTTCGTCATGGGTTTTCGGGTTGAGGCCTCGAGCTTGAGGGGCCGCAAAACTTGCGGGAGTGAGTCGGAGCGATGGGGGTGAAGGAAGAATAGATCAGAGGCCGAAGTGAGATGGAGGATTGTGTCTGCGTGAGTTCGGGTGGATTCAGGACGAGCACATCGTCAGCGAAAGCGGGTTGGAGGAGATGTAGCAACTACCGCATATACCACTCGCGTCACTTCATCCGGTCCCTGATCAGCAGCATCGGCGGCGGAATAAACTCCGGTGGATCACCTGTACACTTTCTACGTAAGGACTGGTAGGAAACACTCTCATCCAGCTGCGACGCAGTGTCCGGGAACCTACTCCGCGTATCCTTCGCTAGGGGCCAGCGCAGGCCGGGAAGACAACCCGACTCCCGCCATCGGTCGGGGAGCGGAAGAACAATCCCACCGCTTATCTTGGTCCAAGCATCACAAAAGGATGGTCCTCACTGTGACAGACGCTGGATATCCCGGCTCGAGGTGGGAACTGCGCACTTTTATCGAGCGCCCGGAGGGCAGATTCTGCCCATGCATAAAAATCCCGTTCTCACACCGGAAAGTAGGAAGTACGGAAGTCCATACAGTGACATGGCAACCAACCGAAGACAGGGTCGTCTCTGGCGCCAGATGACAAAGTGGAGTTCCCAACTCAGCGGGCTGACGCTCACCCGGCCGGAATGTCGAGAGAATGACAACCGGGGTCGGTCAAAGGACGGAGGCTCTCCGATGGAAAATTACGATGTACAGCGATACAGTGTTTTTGGAGTAAGAAAATTCGACCTGATGGTACGCTCAAAGTAGAAGTAAGCCGCAAGCATCTACCCCTTTGGCTTTGACCCCCCTGAGGTCAGAGGGGAGGCTGCAAGCGTGGGAAAAGTCAGAGACCCGCTGCCGAAGGTCATCGTCAGCGCACAGGACGGCGCAGAACGTACATTACGTTCGCCATAGCTGCTGTCCTTCCCCAAACCACTACCAACTCCCAACAGTGCCCGTGGTTTGTGGATGATTCGCTCCTTGAATGCCCATGGAATCGCGCAAAGGTCTGTGCGCTGTTCTGAAACCCTGCGCGGTGGCTGACCTGTCCCGCTTGACAGATCCGTAGCTCGACAACACTTGCCGGTCGTCCCTCGAAACCTCTCAAGATTGCGCTATGAACTGATATCAGTTCACTCGTGTCGGTTTATAACAACACCTGCGACCGGCCCTACACCGAAAGCCACCGGTTCAGACCTGCCCCAGCTACAGCCTGTCCTACCGCGGAAACAGAAGATAGAACTTCGTCCAGGGCCCGTAAAGGCTACATCCGTGAACCAAACTACGACTTCCGCTACGGCGGCTCCTAGTCTTACTGATGTCGAGAAGGGTGCCAAGGCCTCTAGTGACTCCGTCCCCCGACCTGGTATCACCGAATCAGCGAAGATAGACTACAGCGAGGCCTCGAGACATGGAATCCTTGCACCACCTCCTCCGGACGCTTCGAAGATAGGAAAGTTGTGGCACCAGGCCAAGGAATATTTTGTACGTTCCGAAAAATCGATCGCCCAACACTCCGGCACTCAATGCACTCCTAGAAATTTTATCTCAGGGGCTTGAAGCTCGTCAACACCCACCGAAAACAAGTAAACGAGATACTCGCCAGGGTCGAGACCGGCGGGGAGCCCCTTTCCCGATGGGAGACCCGATTCATCGAGACATACCGTGCCGATGTCCGCAAGTCCGTTTGACCCCTTTGTCAAACTCGGACCTTGACTTACTCCACAAACAGATTGGTTCCATTCGTCTTGGTATTGGTCACACTTGAAGAACTCATACCCCTAGTGGTTCTTTACGCTCCTTTTATGTTGCCCTCGACATGTATTCTTCCTTCCCAACGCGAACGGATCCTGTCCAAGCAAAGGCAAACCATTGCTCTTTATGCCACCTCTATGAAGGAGGACTTCCGGAAGATTGTTGAACATGCATCCCTTCAAGCACCCTCATCACTGAGATCTTTGTCTCGGACGGAGCTCCTGGCTGTATGCGGGTAAGCTCCTTGCACGGTGACCTTCGATCTTAGCTCAGATCGCCGCAGTGTTCTCAACCTATCCACCTTCGGTCCCTCTCCCATTCGGCGATTCAGAGTGACGCGTCACCTACGGCGGATCAGTCAAGATGACGCTCTCCTAGAGCAAGAAGGTTTCGGTCAGCGACTCACGCTTCCAGAGCTACAGGAAGCTCTCGACGAGAGGGGATTGTAGGTCATGATCCTCGTCTCTTCTCAGACCCGTGCTAACCACCCTGTCCAGCGTGACATCAGAGCTATCTCGAGAGGACATGCTCGACAACCTCAAGGGATGGCTCTCCCGTGTGAAACAGGAAGGGACGAACACGGTGCTAGAGCGTGTGCAGACAATCGCGGAGCTCCATGCTGGACAAGCCAGAGGCCAGGGGAAAGCGTAGGTGCATTCGAGAAGCACTGCCCCCCTTAGAGGCCGTTAAGCATCTACCTACGTAGTTACTGTAATCCTCCTATAATCACTACTCCTGGACTGTCCATCTCTATCGAGTTACATGGAGAGGATCTTCCATTCTCTCCTGACTACGGTCACCGCATATGATGCGAATTCAAAGCCCCCGTTGGGAATGGAGAACAAAGGGGACCCAGCGCCGGCGGCGAAAGACGTAATGCTAAAAGTAGCCGACGCAACAGGGGCTTCACGAGATAACAGATAGTTGATATTAATATTATAAGGGGCGGCGAGTGAGCCATGATGGTATGTACAAGGCGGACCGTACGGTACGTACAATTACAAGACTAGTCTAGGGTGCAGCGAGACGGAAGGTCCGAGCATACGGTACGCATATAGTGACTAAGGAGAACTAACGGCAGGATTATAGACTTGAAGAAGGATAGCTCGAACGAAAATATTAGAACGGTACACGGTACACGTGGTCAAGTCGGAAACGGCGAGCAGATGGCTAAGCAAAGATTACACTATACATGGGGATAGCATCGTCAGTAAATCGAGGGGAGTAGGGCCGGAAAGCACCCTATGGGATTAGAGGGCGGAGAGTGATCGAACGAAAACAATATATCTGGGAGATGGCGGGTAGCTGGGCGGAGTCGCACGAAAACAATAGAATAATTAGAAGTGCGCCGCGTATGGGTGGTATCCGTAATTAAGTGGCGGATAGGCGGGATCGATGGAGGCAGGGGGATAGGAGGTTGCCTCGAGAGCGTGCCCGTAGGAATCAAAGAACGTGTACCTTGACGTGTCGTATGGGGGCGAATAGGAGGTCGGGGGAGGCGATATGGAGTAAGACGACAGGATTGGGACGACCCCGTCCATCTGCAACAAGGCGTTTGCGAAGGGAGGGGAGGGTTTGGAAATTAGGATATCAGAAGGAACGTCCTCCTGGAGGTCCAAATCTGATGACAGACTTGTTGACCTAGTAATGACGTCCGGGGGTGACGGCGAACGGTATAGTCTCGGTGACTGTGGTCGGCTTGCTAATCCAGAAGGCAGGATGTGCTAGAAGTTTGGATCATCAGTCTGTGGCGCCACTAGGGTTCAGATAAGCACACATTGAACTCACGTATTTTGAAGCGATCTTGCTCAAAATGTCCTCGAGCAGCACCCACCTAAACACCTTGATCTTTTTCTCAATCGTCCTCGGTTTGGGTGGGGGGAACTTCATTATCTGGGTATAAAGTTCCCCATACTCCCGATCAGTCTTCTCTACTCGGGTCGGGAGGAATGATTGAATGTTCCTCCGCAGCCTCGTCTTCTCCGAAGTACCGAGGGCTTCGTCCGCCACGTTCTCGAACAGGTAGAGGATATCGACGGAGGTCACGTAATACTCGTCTGTCCTTTCATAGTAAATGCAGGAGATGACGACGTCTTCGGGATCGTATGCCTCCTGGCGAATGACCTCGCAAGAGAGAATGAAGCTGTTGCCCTCCCGAACCGTGGTGAATTTAGCGAGTCGCCGTCCGATCTCGAGCTCTTCCTCGGTCCAGTTCTCGCACAAGGTCTGCAGGGCGCTGGTGAACCCCAGGTTCAACGGTGATCCCTCCGGCTCGTGGTCACTGGGGGATCTAGGGACCCGAAGTAGAGTGTAGGAATTACGGCGGGTCATTCCTTGAACGCGAATTTTCCTTCCACGGCGGCGGGCGTGTGAGGAAGATCCAGAGAGCGTTCGATCGACACGGGGGGCCCCCGGTTCGGCATTCGTATCAGAAGGAGTGAGGTGTGGTTCAACGGAGTCTGACTCGGACTGAGAGCCCGACTTGTCTACAAATCTCTAGCGTCAAAAAATGAGGCTACCCTGAATGTAGGCGCCGGACTGTACCTGGACGGGTATAATGAAAGTCACCACAGTACAGCGTGTCGAGGAACTCGTCGGGGAAATGAACTTGAACTGAGATCGGAACGGTGAGTTCGTTCTCCAATAGGCCCAGATCCTCAATCGGTGGCATGTTCGCCTGCAGTCCCCACTCGTTTGATGATTGAGAGAGGCGCCTTACGGTTGTGGGAAGCGGCACCCTCCCGGCGAGGAAACCGATGCACACTCGACCGATGACATTGAAATGCAGGGTGGCGACGGTGGTGATCGCGGTCCCAGGGGCACCGCGAACGAGGATGGGACCTCTGGTGTGGAACTGCCCACGTTGCGAGTTCAGACGAGATTTTTGCATCGATGCACGGGATGGAGTGAGAACGGACGGGAAGGAGAGACGGATGCACGGGCTAAACGCAGGACTGCGTATGTTGCCAGCTGTGCTCAGCGGTTACAAGGGAGGAGGTGATAGGGGGGTGGTTGAGAAATAACGAGGAAAACAAGGGTCTTTTAAGCCAGCACACGAAAGTCGATGTTATATTGTCATCGGATTATAAGGTTCACGGCGGAGAGGTGGTGACAATAAAACAAATGTCGAATATTTACAAATTTGCAGTGGACTTGCGGTGCTGACGTACGGCTGGCACCCAGGAGGCGCGGGCAATAGCAACAAAACGGTGACAATCGGACCAAGGTAAGGGGACCGTGCGGCTGGCAATCAAGCTTCAAGTGTCGAGAGATCAGCAGAGATCTGTGCCGGATCTCGCTGTCTAACGCCAAGCAGACAAGGGGGATGTAGATCCCGCCTCCGTGTTGGTTCCGAGGAAACACGTCAATATCCCACGTTTAGGCTCGCTCCAATTTACAGACGCTATCGATGCATCGATGAAACCGAAATGGGGTCGGAAGCGAAAGATGAATCGGTAATTCCCCTCAAGTGATAACCTCGTGGTTAATCCCGAATTGCGCGTATTGTCTGGACCGAACAAAGTCTAAATCGATATCAGACAAAGCTGCCCAACCATGGGTTAACAGGTCGACACGGATGCTCGGCCAAATCGTTACACTTCGCCCCACATTCGGGGTACTTTGCCTCGCTGGCGACCTCGCTGCCTACACACTAGGCTACAAAAAGCACCCTCAACTGCTTCAGCTGTTCTCGTGAACCAAGCCCCTGCCGCTTATCGCGCCCGACACGGCTATCGCGGGTCATTTCCTGGTTGCTCTGTGAACTCGCATAGACGTCCTTGTTAGACTTCTAAACCGGGCTAAATTACCGAATATCGATGTCGGTTATCTCGAAGGAGGATAATGCGGCGAGTGATGCGGTCATTAACAAGGCTCGGCATGAAGTGTGGAGAACAATACCCCTAGCCAAATCTCCCCATATCTGACCTCGATCTCCCCGGCAATCCTTTGTGGGGCCCTTAGTTACCGCGAGCCGGGCGGAAATGGTGGACCCAGCGTCGGGAGCGGAGACGGCATAGCCGACCCATCACCTCGTCGACAGGCCCAGGGCATTCCCTCTCTCCAGTGCGGCAACGATCGCCTTGAGTTCCTGCTTGTCCTCGTATGTCAACGCAAACCTGCTAATCACCATCTCCACTCGTTTCCTCCACCGGTCCACCGCGACGTAGCCGAAGGGAACATTCTGTTCGACGCACCACTCGAAGTACCTCCTCATGTCCTTGACCAGAAGTATGAATTCCCGATGTGTTGCCGGCTCATTAAATGAGGTTATCCCCGAGCGCGCTAAGATCCTTATCAATGTCGTCGTTATCCCGAGGAATACCGGCCCTCTGTTATATGATCCGCGAGCCGCAGTTATCATGTTCAATAAGACTGTCACGAGACACTTTGTTAGAATTGACGGGAGGCGAACAAAAGGTATGTATACAACGCCACCTTCTTGCAACCCTGCCGCCGATGTCCTGTATAAAGCGTACGCGAGGAGGTCGAGCGCCTTGTGTTGGACCTGAGAACCCAACGGGTTGACCGACAGGTCTTGCTCGAGCAAGCGGAGAAGACAGGTGATCGTTCGCTTCGGGAGATCGTCGTCCTCGGAAAAGGAATCTTGGAATTCGGGGAGAACGTCTATCGTAGAGAGGATTTCCATGAACTTGGACAGAACTGGGGTGGTGTGGATTAACGCCGACCCAATGGACCATTGCCAGAGAAGACTGTCCATCAGAATGCGCCGCAACCTCTCCCCTCGGAGCTTGTCGATCTTCAGCCGAAATACGACCAGCGGGTGATCAGCCGCCACGCTCGAATATGGGGCAGAGGTCAGGACTGTGTTTCTGAGGACCTCGACCGAGGTTCCC
>Ga0307515_10004823_pt1 | contig 27605 bp, 14 predicted proteins | sample 17_EM_MG_FD_194513 | JGI IMG/M metagenome (GOLD analysis project Ga0307515, IMG submission 194513) | Populus trichocarpa ectomycorrhiza microbial communities from riparian zone in the Pacific Northwest, United States - 17_EM | ecosystem: Host-associated > Plants > Roots > Unclassified | place... | reverse complement strand
AAGCCATGTTTCCTTGGCAGTGAAGGTGAACAATTAATATTCATAATTGAAGAAATGTTTGAATATTTTCGTCTAAATTTGCACCACAACTTCTTGTTGTCTTCCTCGTGGTTTCCTAAAATAATCCCACACACATAAACACCAAACCTCAAATACAAACAGAGAATTTAACAAAAACAAAGGAAGCTCTTGATGTTTTTACCGGGCTTTAGCTCCTCTTGCCTTCAAAATGTTATAAACTCCAACATTCCCACAATACTTGGCATCCGCAGTACACCTCTGCAAACAAAAACCCAAAACTTCACAAATTAATCACTCTAACAAAACCAACAACATAAAAAGAAATTAATGAAATAAACACCAGCGGATTGTCAACTCCCGAAGCAAGACTACCAAAAATAATTCTTCATGAGTCCACTAGTTTATCTAAACAGCCGAAAATCAAACAGTGTTAACATGCAAAACAAGGACTCGATGACCAAAATCTTACACCTGAAGAAGATGGTTCCAGGCATGGCTTCTCAGCTTCTTCTTACATTAACCCATCACATCATCATCATCATCTTACACAACCTAAACGAAGCCACTCACATCATCAGCAAATCACAACCCATTTTGCGGAAGGAACAGAACAAACCCTAGGACTCCCATTAAAAAAGCAGTACAAATCCTTAAACCTCAAAAAGCTAGATGAAAGGATTGGAACCCACAAATCCTAATGACCCACAAACTACGTGACCCTACCGGACCCAGATAATGATACAAACAAATCTCAAATGATAGAGCCCACAAAAGCCAAGAACCCAAAGACTAAAAGAAAAGACAGACCGACCCCACCCAATTCATCCATCATCTTCTAATCCAATCCAACCCATTTACTTCCATCCATGGGGTCTCTCCTCTCTTCTTTGTCTCCTCACACCCACCGCACGCGCACGTGTGCTTCTCGTACGGTACCGTGCGTTCGGACGATTGACAACAAGTTTCACCCGTGGCAGACACCTCGCCACGTCACCACCAGCAATAAAAAGGAGGGAAGATTTCAAAATTTTAGTGACCGTTGGAACCCTCCACCGCCTCAACAAACAAATATATAAAGATGCAGATAGTATGGCCTTAGCTTCACAATTACGCGTTTTTTATTTTTCCTTCTGCAATTCTTCCGGGTTACTGCTAATTTCTCTTTCTTTCTTGGCAAGAAAGAAAGTCTCTGTCTTTTAATTTTCCTGTTTGATCTTCAAGTAGGTTAATCCGTGGCACAAACCCTAATCGGCCATAAAAGAAATTGGATTTGATCCTCCTCCATTCTCTTAGCATTCTTCTCTTCCAGCTCACACAGCAATGACAATTTCATCACAAAACCCAGAAACACAAAACCTTGAAATACTAGAGGGTTTTCGATTCCTCCCTGATGATCAAGAATTGGTCCGCTTCTATCTTTACCCAAAAATCACTAACCCTAATCTCTTCACCACCTTCAATGTTCCCATTAGAGATTGCCATCTCTTTGGAAACCAAGCCAGAGAACCTTGGCAAATCTGGGACTCCTTCCCCAAACGCCATGGCGAGGATCTATTCTTCTTCACCCAGCATACCAAGAAAGGCAGGTATGTTGTTCGCAAGATCAGCGGTGGCCCTGGAAAATGGCATCAAGAGTATAAAGACCCTCCTTTCGATGTCTCCATCGACCCCAACTGCAAAGTCACTGTCATCAGAAAGGTGTTCACTTACCTCAATCCTAAATCTGACCACAATGGCTCATGGTTCTTGTTTGAGTACAGCCTGCCATCACTTTCTCAACTAACTGTCTTATGTCAATTGAGAAAGAAAGAAGTCCACAACCCCGAGACAGTCAATCTACAGCGATCAACAACAAAAAAGAGGAAAAGGGTTGCTGACATTGAAAGTGTTGATGATGCCACAAACACCATACTGCAAAAGCCCAGGATTGATGTATTAGACCATCAGCAGCAACATATCATGGGTTTCGATGGGTTAGTAGATACTGTTTCTCAAGTGGAAAACCAGCAGCAGCACTTGCAGCTTGAACCACTCTGTGATAATGGGCTGGGATTCGGCTATTTCGAGTCCTTTTCTTGTGAGGATGAGCAGGACTTTGGAATTTATCTGATGGCTACTGATTCAGATAGTATATCCACTAGCAATGCTGCACCACCAAGTGTATCTACGTTTAATCCTGAAGAGAACTCGCGGTCACTTGAGTTTATGTCCGACGAAAAAGACGGGGACGCTGCTTCAGCATTAGATCATGATTTCTGTCTTCAGCTACTTGATTTAAGTGGTTGCTATGACGAGGCAGATGGGTTTCCAGCAACTAAAGCAACAGCACGGGCTAGCGCTTATTGGACTCAGGCTACACCAAACCTGGACGAATCCCTCACTTCTGATGCTGTTGATTATTATCTTGAACACGGGGTTTGCGATTCCAGCCCTACCAATTGGTCAGGGTCATTTTCTCAAATGCTGCTAGAAGCACCTACATGCCTGATTCAAGAAAAAGAGATTCATATGGATTCAAATCCTTCCCTCGTGGAGAGAAACTATTGATAGCATGTTTTTCTCTCTCTGCTTTTCTTTTTTCTATTTTTCACTTCATTACGGTCTTTTCTTCATTGACCTGACCATAGGCTGTTCGTATCTTGTTTTGTGCTGGTGTCTTGATGTATTAACCATGAGTTTGTGTTCATGTCAGCATTAACTGTAAAAGTTTAATTGTTAGATGGCCTTAAAAGGTACTTCATTTATTTTTTCCTGTTTTATTACTCACAAAAATCTGTTCTTGCTGTCCTTTTGAGAGTTCTGTGGAATTCTGCTGAGATCAAACCTGCTGAAAGTAATTGCATCCTTTCCAACTAGGTCTGCAATACGGGTTACTATATATAGTACGCAGTGATGAATGATTAAACAGATACCCAGAAACCTTGCATAAGATTACGATTTAAAAGGGAATCACCCTGCTTTCAAGATTTGGAATGGCCTAGCATGGCCAGCCAGCCAAACAAGTTAAGAAGCCAACATACTAGCCCAAAGACAGAAACCATCTACTTACTAGGTTTTCGAACCCATGAAATATAGTTATACGAGTAAGAAGAACATGTAGTTCATGGGCTTCGGGTGGGGACTGTCTGTCAAACGGATTAATTTAAATTAAGAGAGAAAAAAAAAATATATAAGACCGTTGGAGAACGCGCGTAATGTTCAGAAATCCACCGCCTCATTCAAATTACACACGCTTTCTATCCAATCCGTCTCAACTGAGGACTAACTGACATTGTTCATCAAAATCTTTTTATATTCAGTCTATCCGTTCCAGTTTCGGACTAACACTGAAATTCTCTTTGTGCCATTATTCTGTCAATCAATCAGTCAATCTGCTTTGTTTCCTCTATCTTGTTTCAATCTCCATTGTTAATCACTAATGAATCATATCATTCTCCTACAACCCCAACAATTTTTTGCCCCTCCACACCCTATTTTGGTTCATCCTCCGCCCCCCCTTCACTACTGTCCTCGACCACCTCTTCCCTACTGTCCTCAACCCCCACTATTATGTCCCTCTGGTATTCGCTGGAACAAACCCCCTCCTGGCTTTGTTAAACTCAACACTGACGCCAGTTATAAATACATTTCTTCAAAATCATCTATTGCTGGTGTCTGCAGGGATGAACATGGAATATGGCTGTTTGGTTTCTCTTGCAGAGTCAAATCTGAATCTGCCTTTGAAGCTGAGTTGCTGGCTGTTCGAGAAGCATTAAAGTTGGCTTGGGATAAAGGGCTCAAAAAGGTTATTTTGGAATCTGATTCGGAGAACGTGGTCAAAAGAATTCGTAATCAAGTTACCCGTCAACCAAAGAATCAGTTCGAGGCTGTCATCTTAGAATGTCAAGCGTATGTAAATCGAGATTGGGATTGTTTCATCCAGCATACACTCAGAGAAGGCAACTTTGCAGCTGATGCATTGACGAAGATAGGAATTTCTGAATCGTTTGAATTGCACGTTTGGAAACACCCTCCAGAATCATTATCCTTGATTCTGTTGGCTGATAAGATCGGCATGGAAATTCCCCGACACGGTGCGTTGGATCAAAATCAGCTACGTTATTTGAAAGTCCTGAAACGGGAATTGTTGCAGAGAAACCTCCACTGGCACTGACCATGAGGTTCGGGTCTTGATGGTGCTTGCTTGAAACTGTACATTGAGAGAGTTCTAGGATTATGAGTTTAAGTTGTTGTATTGTTTAAGGAAACTTGTACAGATCATTCACATTTGTATGAATCACTTGTACAGGTTATTCAAATTTGCACGACTTTTGATCAATTAATTTTTTTTTTCCCCATACAATCGATTCATTTACTTTCTCTTATATTATTCTGTGTTGATGTTTGTTTGCTCGAATGTTGGAAGTTTAAGGTATTCCATCTTTAGGAAATCTTGGTCTAAAACAAATGTTCTTCTGCCTCGTAGTTAAGGATGCTCGCCCGAAACCTTTCCTTAGATTTGCAGATTTGGAAAAACCGGTAATCAAAATCAAACCCAAGAAAGGATGTTATATGTTCTGCAAAATTCTTGCTTTGTAAGTTGACCAGCAAAGCCATTCATGTAAAGCATGAGAGAAAAGCGCTGTAATTGCTTGTTCAACCAACCCACCACTCTTGCAAAAAACATGATTTCTGTGAATCCCAGACTCGTAGTCAAAAAACATGACAACACACTCTGGACTATCAGGAGGCAATGAAAGTACACAGTTTTTATAGCTGAAGTGAGGTGCCCAAGATGACAGCAACTGAATCATCTTCGTCGAGATAGGATTCAACAGAAAACAATATCTGAACATGTAAAAACAATGTATATCTGAACATGTATCTACTATGACAAACCAACCATATGAGCACGTCCCCAATAGTTTATCTTGCAACTCTGGAATGTTTTTGACATGGCAACGACATTCTGAGATGTCATAAGAGGTCTGGCTTTCTCCACTACTTCCATGGAAGAAAACAAGAGATGGAACTGATGGCCAACACAGCATGCATGCATGGTTCGCTCTTCCTCCTCCTTGGTATTAGATTCCATTGAGAGCGTTGCTTCTTCTCCCTTCGTTCTTGCAATACAACTCTTTAGTGTGTGTGTAGGGTTTGGGGTAGGGTATCAACAAGGACAATGTGTTGGGAATTTTAACAGAACTACGGAGTTAGAATTCTAATTTGATCGGGATTTTATTATTGGAAATAAAAAATCCCCACATAATTCGGAAATTTGGATTCCTGTTCTTAAAGAGGAAAGGAAACAATTTCTTGCAATATTTCATGTGTGTCTACCCAAGTATGAAAATCTTCATGTTGGTGGTTCTTTATATTATACTCACAAATCATTCTAAATTAAATTTATTGCTCACACCGACCTCTCCAATTAAATGATTTTCATATAGAACCCATCTCTAGCTATAGGTTTCTAGCAACCTAATGCTGACCATTCTCTCTTTTCTTTTATTTATACGGATAGTTTTACTACTTTGCTTGTCTATATTGATGATATTATCGTTGTAGGAAACAATGCTTCTCGTATTAACAAATTTAGACATTATCTTCATGGGCAAATATTCCACATCCAATACTCGTGGACTCTTAAAGTACTTTCTCGGTCTTAAAGCAGCTCACTCAACAAAAAGATTTGTCATTAGCCAATGCAAATATGCCTTAGATATCCTTCAAGAAACAAGAATGATAGCAGCCAAACCTGCTTCTCAAACAAGAATAATTTCATGGCTTGTTTGGCAAGTAGTTAGGAATTACAAATCTACATTCTCCAACTTGAAGGGGGTATTGAAGATTCTATTGAATCTTCCCCTGATTCTCTCTCATTAGACATACCATAACATCCTCCTCACCACAATGTCTCATTTCTTTACATATAATGATCATATAATTCCTCAGATCACATTTAATTCCTAAAATTGACGGAAGCTGAAGAAAACAAAACAAAGAAAAAATACAAATTGAGGATCGGTGATTGATGACCGCCATGACTTGCACACACACTTGAATTTTGCAAGGGACTTGCCTGGTAAGAAGGTGGAAATGTAAAAAAATGATGTCTTGGGGGGGAGTTAATTTGGACTTGTCTATTCAACTTAATGTTGGTTTCTTTAGCAACTTTTCCAGGAAAATGCATTTTAAGATTAAATAATGAAAGTATTACTAAGAAATAGTTTTCATCTATTAATTAGAAGCTTCACTTTCCCTATGAATATACTGTTTCCTCATTGACCTGGTCATGTTTTGAGAGGGTAGGTGTAAACTGAAACCGCAAGAGGGCGATAAAACCATTTGACTTCTTCTCGTACAAATAAGCTCTTCCATTGCCATCCCTTTCAATGATCAAGCGTTAGGCTAATATGAGATGATTGGCTGATAGAGTAGGTATCGATAGAAAATTCTTTCAGTAAAACTGTTAAATGTAGCAGTGAGGTAGCAGGTATATTTCAATTTACAGACACAGCAACCTCAAAAAAGGGAAACATGTGCATATAGAAACTGGCAAGCTAAGATTCCCAAACAACAGGCCTCATGTATATTGAAATGTTTGTACAGCCATGCTAAAGCTGGGATATTTTTCTCCTTATTGTGTCGGGATATAGGCTCGTGTTCTGCAATATATATCTTCATAGCCATCACAGGCACCTTCAAGGTCTATACAGTGAGGTCTGGTTGAAAGGAGGATTCTCTGGTACTTACCTCTATTGCAGCGCCATATGCACCAGACATGCACGAAACTAATATAATTCACTGTAAAACCAAGTGGCTAACTACAACACATAGTAGCCAGGCAATCAATCAGCATTGCATGCACTAGAAGAAACAGTGTTATGAAATTAACCTATAAAAGAGGAGGACAGAAATGTAACAAAAACAAAAAGGAATTAATAGAAAAGGTCTGGTTCTTAACTTTATTTTGCTGGATCATATTCTTAAGATTCTAGATTCTGATATTAGCATAGTGAAACCAGACTTTCTGTATATATTGCCGATTCATAAAATGGATCACCATCATTCTCTACCTTCAATAACTTTTTTGCATCTTCTACTGGGTGGTACAGTGTCAATATCCCTGGACATCCATGATTGTCTAACAGAACTTCCCCTTTCTTTGTCAACCACTTCTCTGATGAATAACAATCTAGACATAGTTTGTCAGCTGGGACGGCAAACAATCTTCTCCATGTTGTCTTGACACCGTATTCACTTGCTAACCATGCTTCAAAATAGCTTCCAGATGGTTGTAGTTCGCCAAAAACACATAAGCAATTTCCTGAGATGCTCAAAACTGCTGTATAAAAATGATTTGGAAGTGGCACAGCCTCCATGAATTTCTCTTTTTCTATATCAAATGGAACAATAACATCCAAATGATGAGCAGCATCACGCTTCCCTAGCCAAAGCAGAGCTCCATTCCAAAATTCTCCATAGTAATTACTTCCCAAGGTGATACCAGGAAGGCTGCCTTGAACTGTTCTCCATGTATTGGTTTTCAATGTGAAGACTTCAACCATAATTTGATCAGAGCGAGTACTGGCAGTAGCTGAAGAGGCAATTACCATTTTGTAATCATCAGTAGAGGAATCATAACCAAGTCCAGTCGAGAAATCTTTGTGCAGAGAAGAACTTGGTCCTGACAATTTCTTGGACTCTCTAGTTGATGGATTCCATAAGACCACACTATCAACTTCATTAAGTATACATACTATGCCATCACAAGATCCCAGAAATAATCCAACAGCGAAGGAGTCGTTATGACTCTCTGCGTTAGGATAAGAAAGCTTCACTAATGTATTGCCATTATCACCATCACTAGCTGCTTCAAAGTCTACAGAATAAAGAGGATCAGCAGCAATGAGGAGCCTTTGACGGTTAATGTTCTCGTCTTCATGTGCCCTTTTGAGATGCAACTTGGCAAATTGAGGATCGGAGATTAATGACCGCCATGATCTGCACACACACTTGAATTTTATGAGGGACTTGGCTGGTAAATAGGTGAGAATATCAACAATGATTTCTTGGGGGAGTTTTGACATGGCTATTCAACTTGATTTTGGTTTCCTTACAGTTGTTTGAGGAGGATTCATCTAGAATAATGAAAGCATTATGAAGCAATGGTTTTCAGCTATATATGAAGTAGAAGTTTGACCTTTCCTATGAGTAAAAAACAATTTGACTTGACCTATGAAATATGAATGAACCAGTCAATAGTCATGGCCTTCTTGTAGTTCTAGATTCAGGCTAGTAGTTAGTTGAATAGGTCATCGGACCAGGACCAAAAATAATAATAATAATAATAATAATAATAATAATAATAATAATAATAATATTGCAAGGAAGTTTCTGCTCCATTTTATTTCTGCAACAGTTCAGTCAGAAAATTACAAGATTAGAGAAAACTGGAATCTAGAAGGTCATCATGGAAAGTGAGTTGGTTTACTGCCATTATTTTGTTGCTGTTATTACATAGTTGTGTAGGTGTTTGAAGCAGTCAAAACTCAACGGGTCCAATTATACAAATGGTAATGGAGATTTCAAAGGTTCTCGCTACAATATTTTTTAGGAGAGTTGTACTTTATACTTCGTGGAAAAAACACTGTTCTGTGTCTAATATTGTCATGGTACATCGGCTACAATGAAAAAACAAGAAGTATCTTGGATTCAATTCTATTCATTGTATTTGAAGATTATGTAATAATTAGTTAGATGTATCGTGACAGGCGAAGCAAACAAAATATCATAAAATAAATATTTAATATTTACGTTCAATTAAGTAATTTAATTTTTTTAAAATGCTAAATTCAATAAAAACCAAGATAATCCATGTTATTTTCAAAATTACAAAGAAATCTTATAAAAAACAAAAAAAAATAAAGTTTAACTTCCAATTAAATAAATATCAAATGAAAAAAGGGTCTAGATCAACCACCTAACCCAAATCAAGTAATTAAAAGAGGCTACACGCACCGTTAGAACACCAACTTGAAAAGCTGACCAAATAAAATACTATGAAATAAATACTTAATACTTACATTCAATCAATCAATTTAATTAAAAAACAAAATTTATTTTAAAAAAACTAAATTTAATAAAAACCAAAAAACTCTAGTGAACTTTCTAATCTCGAGTTAATTTTTTAAATTCATTGCCTATTAAATTATAGATTCATGTTCAATCAAGAAATTTAATACCCAACTAATTTAATGTTGATGGACAAATTTAAAAAACAAATATCAATTTTAAAATATTTTTTTAAAAAAAATAATTAAATTTTATAGGAAAATACTCATCCCTACTCGAACTCTCATTTAGCGCATCGACACTCGTTAAGACAATGGGTTGTAAAAAATACTCATCCCAGGTGATGTTGTAAAAAATTTTAATTTAAAAAACCATCTCAAAATATATATATAAAAAAACAATCAAATAATATGAAATCTAAATAAATTGGGCGTAGGACTTTGCAATAATAGGTTGGGCCAGAAAATGATCTCCGTTGCTTATTGTGCACGTCAACCATTTTTACTTTCCAAATCATGAAAAAGGTGTTTGACATAAAACAATTGGCGTCGCCCGGGTTCGAACCGGAGACCTTCAGTGTGTTAGACTGACGTGATAACCAACTACACCACGACACCTCTTATAGACCTTTTCCCCTAATAACATGTAATTAATATTATAGATTCAGATAAATAGAAAGATGGATAAGCTGTCACTACCTTCTGATCGTTAGTTAGTTTGTCATTGCCAGCGTGTCACCTTAATCCACACTCCAAAGTACAACGTCCGAAAGATCGTTCTTCCTTTCTACTACACTCCAATTTTCAACTTCCTTGTAAGCTATAACCTTCTGCTCTGCTCATCACTCCTTCCCTCAAAAAATTAAAATTAAAATAAAAAAAACAATGATTTCTTCTTCAAGACTTAAAATATCCTTCTTTCAATTTCTCTCATTTCATCTAATTATCCAATTCACCCTCATATCTTCCAACTTTTTCGAACCGTTCAATGTTACTTACGATCACCGTGCTCTCATCATCGACGGCCGCCGCCGCATACTCAATTCCGCCGGAATCCACTATCCTCGCGCCACTCCCGAGGTAAACCATAAACTGTCTCTTCTCTTTCGCTATGTTGCTTCAAAATTCTGTGTTTCAACGAGGTTAATTCTTAATTATACACTGATGAGATAAATTAAGGCTATTTTAATGCTACCTGACCTAGAATTTGAGAATAAAAAGTAATTTTATAAGAGAGTTTGGAGATTCTTCGTTTTAATGTTGAAAGAGAGAAAAAAACAAAAAACAAATGTGCGTTACAGGAGAAATTGATAAATAAATGTGCGATGATGCGTGCGTGCGTACTTCTGTTAATTTTGTATTAGCTAATTTGTTCTTGTTTAATTGTTTATTTATTCAAGTTATCAGATTATTAAAGTGTGTGTTTTTCGCGTAATATCAGATGTGGCCTGATTTGATTGCAAAAAGTAAGGAAGGTGGAGCAGATGTGGTTCAAACTTATGTATTTTGGGGCGGGCATGAGCCAGTTAAAGGACAGGTGAATCTGGTTGATTGTTTATGACAGTTTCCAGTTTGTTTGTAATTTTATCACTTTGTGTGAAACTTGATACTAAATGGTTTTTTTTTTTTTTTTTTGTTATTTTCTTGGACAGTATTACTTTGAAGGGAGATATGATCTTGTAAAGTTTGTGAAGCTAGTGGGTGAAAGTGGACTCTATCTTCATCTTCGCATAGGCCCTTATGTTTGTGCAGAGTGGAATTTCGGGTCTCACCTTTCTTTTTCATTTTTTTTTTAAATTGAAGGGCTTTTTTTTTTCTTTCATTTATTTTGCCTCTTTGGTATCATGCTCGTTTTTTTTTTTTAGTATTCTTTTTTCATTCCCATCGTCTGCTAGATGCTTTGCAGATAAGATAGTGCATAAAAACTTAAAATGCGTACTTCTTTTTTTGAGCATGTATATTTGTTTTGCCATTTTCCCCTATGATATCATTGAATCTATTTGTCGGACTGATAAGTTTTATATGCAAGCATCAAGATGATGGTGTTGCATTGATGCTGATGTGTGTAAGATAGAAAGTTTTAATTCTTGTCGGAAAAAAAAAAAGAGGAATAAGAAAACAAAGATATTTATGAGTAAATGAAGTGACAAACTATTGAGAGATGGAATGCACATTTCCTCAACTCAATGCAAGAAAACCTTGATGGCATGCTCAATTTTCAACATAGGAAAGGCTGGGGGGAGGGGGGGGGGTGTCAGTTCACTGGATAGAAAATAGTAGTGTAATGCAAAGGATGGTCATTTTTGTTAAAAACTTAAATTGATTTATGCTGTTATTTGACAAACATATTGCAGGGGCTTCCCAGTGTGGTTGCGAGATGTCCCCGGCGTAGTCTTTAGAACAGATAATGCTCCTTTTAAGGTACATTGGAGCTATGAGCATCTATACTGCAGATTTATGTTGCTTCTTTAAACTGAATATGAGATATCATAGTTCCTTAAACTTGCATTAAATGTATCCTTTATTGTCATGTTTTAAGCATTTAAGATCTCCAGTGGTAATGCATATTTGGTGATGTCATTGGAGTATCATACAAATATCAGCAGCTTTGATCATAGAGCCTTGTACTACCTTTGCTACTTGCCCTTTGCATTCTCAAGCATCATTTTGCCACAGGAGTATCATAAAAATATCAGCAAACTCCATCATAAAAATGCAGGGCAAACATTTTTTTCCCTGTGCTTTGCTTCCATTATTTTTCCTTTAATGTCAACCATTGTGCCTTTACCCATGTACATGCCTTTTGACTCATGCAACATCAAATTATCCAATAATTCATTGACCTTCTATTGTCTCCTCTTTACTAACTAATCTTTGAGGGATCTATTTTTGCAGTTTCTAAACCTTTAACTAATTTCTTATTATCTTCTTTTTTTATTTAACCTCTACCTAATCCCTGGAAAGTTATTATTATTTCTTTGGACTATTTATATGGGTCACATGTACCACAACTTAGTGAAAGAATCTTGTTAGATGGGGGATTGTAAATAATATCCTCGTGCTAACAGTAAAATTGTTGAAATTGAGCCACGAGTCTTAGATTGTAGAGGTTAGCATAACATGCTGATGCTGATGATACCTGTATCATTTACAGGAAGAGATGCAGAAGTTTGTTACAAAGATAGTAGATCTGATGAGAGAGGAAATGCTATTATCTTGGCAAGGTGGTCCAATCATCATGTTCCAGGTTGTATACAATTTTGAGTTTCTTTGTCCAATCTTTTTAGCTTTTAGAGTAATGTTGTTCCATTTTGGATAAGTTCTGTGGTTTGATTTTGCTTATAAGAATCACGGAGGGGGGGATTGGAATTACATTCTCGGACTGTTTTAATTCACACATATCTTTCATCTCATTGAGATGAAGAATCTGGCACGATAAATGGATATTGCCTAAGAGGTGATATCTCATTCCTGCCAGTGGGCAGTATTTTTGTTCTCAGGTACCGTGAGAGAAACACGACATGAATGCGAGGAAGGAGGGATTGTTGGGTTGGTGGGTGGGGGTTGGTTGGGCAGGCTTTGGAGGCCATTATTTCCAGCTATGAAACTTATTGTGACCATTGGCACAAATTCCAGCAGACATAATACAGTCTGGGGATTTGGATTTAAGGATCAATCATGTTAAATTCAGTTCTTGCTCAATATGATGCTCCCAAAAACTATAGTGGTTTTTTAATTAACATGTGATAACTAACAATTTTTTTGACAGATTGAAAACGAATATGGGAATATTGAGCACTCATTTGGCCAGGGAGGGAAGGAATACATGAAATGGGCTGCTGGAATGGCTTTAGCACTTGACGCTGGGGTTCCATGGGTGATGTGCAAGCAAACTGATGCTCCAGAAAACATTGTAAGGACTCATCACCTAAGGATTGCTACAGCTGTAAATTTTTTTAAATTAAATTTCTTAGCGATATAAATAATGCTCAAGCTTTTTGGTCAGGAACAATAAAAGGAGAATCTGAAATTATTGAAATCAACTGGTTTATCCAGTTTTGAGACTTGATAATCTGAAGGCTAAAAGACTTTGAATTGTTAATTTCCAGTCATCTTATATTTTTATTTTTTACTTTCACGCAGATAGATGCATGCAATGGATACTATTGTGATGGTTTTAAACCAAATTCCCCTAAGAAACCAATATTTTGGACCGAAGATTGGGATGGATGGTATGGCCAAGCCTTACGATTCAATTTAGCACAATATGGAAATTAATTTGTTTCATGTTGTATTTTTTTGTGTGTTTTTGACTTGGAAGATTTGTTATTTATAAATACCATGACATGTATGACTAGAATCAAATATTGAGGCATGCTGATGAGTTGTGCAGTATACACTGGCTAAAAACCTATGGTCAGAGAAATGATAAGAAGACATATGCTACAGATTCACAATGGAAGGCCAACCTTTGTCGCAGTGAAATATTTCCTTGCATTGTGCATAAATGGGAGGATGTAACCTTAAGTGTCGTTTTGGGCTTCTGAGCTTATATTCTTATTAAGAGTAGAGTTCTTGACTAAGAAATAACAACCAAGTAAACTTTGTGTTCATTTCTCTTTTGTTCTTTTCTTTTATTTTCTTTTGTTCTATTTTTTTGGTGGTGGGGATGGGGTGCGCTGATGATGTGGAATTTATGATTTAGATGACATTTGATAAATGCTGTTTTCCACCACAATCAAACCCCACAAAACAGCTCTCTCTTAGGGTTTGGGTCACATTTGTAGTCTAAAATGTGCTTGCAGAGATAATTTGATTTCATATCTTGAGGCATGCTAAACTTGTGCATGTTTGTGTTTCATATCATTGCTAATTCAAACTGTTTTCATTTCAAAACCCATCACTTTTTCCAGCTTCACTTCGTAAATGCATACTGCTAAAGTTTATGGGTAGTGTTAATCATTTTAGGTTGGTTTTTCTAGGTATACAACTTGGGGTGGAAGATTGCCTCACAGGCCTGTTGAAGACCTTGCCTTTGCTGTTGCACGCTTTTTTCAACGTGGAGGGAGTTTCCAGAATTATTATATGGTAAAGTATATTACTGAAATGACTGCTAATTTAGACTTACCAAAACTTGCATGGAAAAGTAGAAGTCTGTAGAAAATGCTATGGGAACCCATTACGCAATGCAATTTGTTGGAAAGCGTTCAATTCAGGGGCCAAACTTGAATTCCTTTGGCAGTGGGTCTGAAAAAAGATATATGAGTGGGAGTGACTCTTAAGTTCTGAACTGCCAAAGCATCAGTGAATGCTTTCTATGATCTAGGAGTCATTTCCTAGCAATAGTTGTTAACCAGCGATTTCCATGATTTTTTTCAGTAATAGGCATCATGTTGTATGTCAACTATATCTTTAGGTTAAAAGATTAGAAATCATTGTCCCCATTGATGTGCACCTGCTGCATCTTGATAAGTTTCCTGCTTGGCTGCAGTATTTTGGTGGAACAAACTTCGGCCGGACTTCTGGGGGTCCATTCTATATAACTAGTTATGACTATGATGCTCCAATTGATGAATATGGTAGGTGAAAGTAATTCAGAGAACTGAGTTAATCATTGGGCAACTGTTTTTTCACTGAGGCTGTAGTAACTTGCCTTAGTTGCATATAAATCCATTGTGCACGCTAAACTATAAATATTAATCTTCTTATCACAGCTAAATTAATGAACCCGTTTTGCTCTTCTTCTAGGTTTGTTGAGCGAGCCCAAGTGGGGGCATTTGAAAGATTTGCATGCTGCCATAAAGCTTTGTGAACCTGCTCTAGTTGCTGCAGATTCAGCTCAGTATATAAAACTGGGACCAAAACAAGAGGTTTGTGTTGTATTTTCTTTGGTTTTTCACATGAATAGTTTTAGGTTGTTATTTCCATGGATTGATATGGTCATACCATTTCTGAGCGAAATAAATAAATAAAGATGAATAGGTCTTGTTGTGGCATGACTGATGGAGCTCCTTTAGTTTGCAACTTGTGATGCCCACAATTGCATTAATTTGATGGCATTGGTTTCAATATGCACTAATTCAGAAAATTGGGGAGAAAAAGTGTCCTGATTCTTCTGGTATTGTCTCAATTGCCTTTGCAATTGATCAACAATCAAATGTAGATTGTTGTTCTAGATCAATTGCAAAGGTAACTGAGACAATCAAATGTAGAACTAAGGGAACAATTGAAGGAAAAAGATAGAAAAGGGATAGACCTAAATTCTTATGACATAAATAATTATGAAATTCTGAAATTAATAAAATGACAAATAAATCCATGGATTTATTTATGGCATCAGTGAGTCTTCTTAAACATATCCCATATAATATTTTATCACACAGTAAGCCTTATTAACACACTTTCTTCCTACCAAAGGGAGTTGAGATTCTATCATCATTTAAAATCTTTCTCAAAAACCTAAATACAGGATTTCTCTTCACGTGGAGTTGTCAGGTGGATGTTATTCTCATTGCTGCCTTCAAACCTAATGATTTTCCATTCTTTAGAATCGTTTTCCAAAGCCTGGATACAGGATTCTTCTTCATGTCAGAGTTGTCTAGTGGATGGTATTCTCATTGCTGTCTTCAACACTTGTACCTACCTCATCTATGTTACTAAATGTGGAAGATGCATAAGAAATACCAGGTATCAGCTTCACCAGCATCATCACCTTCACCATTTTTAGACCTGATCCAACAGATCCCTGTGAAACAAGCATCACCATTTCTAACACTATTCCCGCTAGCACCTGCCCTTGTATTTTCAAGTCAATGTAATATCTTAGAAGGTGAGGAGATCTTAAGTTTAACCTCCACCTAGGGAAGGATGGTGCAATTTACCCTTAGAAATCTCATGAATATATGGATGTTGCATGGATTTTGAATGATTCTATTTTGTTTAGGGCTGCATTAGATGAATCGACATGAGGACATATTTTGAAACAGTTATCCTACAAGCCAGAAATGAGATATATCTGAAATCCCAGCATTGTCCGACTCCAAATTCATGTTAACAAAAAGAAAATGCTTTTGAGAAAATATTGTGAACTCCTTAACTCATGCCAACCATTTGAAGCTTGAAGTGTTTAGATAAATAGAGCTACCGAATCATTCTTTGCTCTGAATGAAGAACCTTTACCATTTTTCCATTTTGCATGTGATTTGGTGTGATCTCTACGCTACTATACTTGCAGTTTTACTTGTTTTGTCTAGTCAAAGGTTTTGAGCTTTATTGAACAAAAAACTATTCAGGCACATGTGTACGGTGGAAGTCTAAGCATTCAAGGCATGAATTTCTCTCAGTATGGAAGTCAAAGCAAGTGCTCTGCATTTCTTGCTAATATTGATGAACGTCAAGCAGCTACTGTGAGATTCCTTGGTCAATCATTTACTTTACCTCCATGGTCAGTGAGTATATTACCAGACTGCAGAAATACTGTCTTCAACACTGCCAAGGTTTGGTTCTTATATTTAGGATAATGCATGCATTTGGGAAATTAGGCACTTGTCTGAAATCTACATATGATTCACTCTTGTGTGGACACTTGTAAATGTATTTTGCCTTTATTTGCTATATGTTCGCTAGACATTTTGATGCAACAGTCCTATAACTTCACATCTATACTCTCCTGTGCTTGGGAATGTTTGTTCTTTTCGCAAGTTTGACAATTACATGCTGAAGTCAAATCATGCTCATAAAAAATCTGAAGATTTCAGTCCATCATAAATTTGATCTGAATAATTTATGCAAAGGAATGCCTTTGAAACTAAATATTGTTATAGCTCTTGTACAACGTTTCACCAAAAAAACAAATTGCAAAATGAAAAAGTTTGAAATCTTTCTCAAGTTAATTGCATCCTTCTGGATAGAAGCATTTGGCTCACTCTGCCCCCGCTCCAAACACCAAGAAATTCCATTTTTATTATTGTGAAAACCCTGACATCCATCCCTTTCTATGTTTTTTTAAGAATATTTTATATGACTCGACTTTATGAGATTTTAGGTTTTTTTACCTTTATATTTTTGAACAAAGATGTCTGGTAGATGTTTGAAGCTGTTCTTTTAATTCTTTCCTTTCCCCTCATAAAATCAGGTTGCAGCACAGACTCATATCAAGACTGTGGAGTTTGTTTTGCCTCTTTCAAACAGTTCTCTACTTCCACAATTCATTGTTCAGAATGAAGATTCTCCACAATCAACATCCTGGCTGATTGCCAAAGAGCCAATTACTTTGTGGAGTGAGGAGAATTTTACTGTGAAAGGCATATTGGAGCATTTGAATGTGACAAAGGATGAATCTGACTATCTGTGGTATTTCACAAGGTGCATCAATGTGTCTTGAATATGGATGTAAAAGTATTATTCTTTGTAGAAAACAAAGAAATGTAGTATGCTGGACATGATATATAATTTGTTGTGTTAATAGAGCTATGCATTTCATTTGTCCAATACAGTTACTGTAAGTAACATATAACAAGGCTTTAGCAAGCTGAAATCTAAAATAAATTTACCATGACGGGTCTGTGTTGTCTGTGTTGTCGTTCCACAACTTGTTTAAAAAACTAGATCTAGTTATTCGGGTGAATTCAATCAACATTTAGCATTATAAGGAACTCAATATTTACGAGTGAGCTTTCAATGCTTGAGTTCTATCACCTTAGGTTGTTAATTGAACGCATTGTGTACTCAACAGGTTCATTTTTTTTTTATAGTTTTCATGTAATTAATGCCTGCTCAATTAAATGCTTTCATGAAATGCAGAATATATGTTTCTGATGATGACATTGCATTTTGGGAGAAAAATAAAGTCAGCCCTGCAGTTTCAATAGATAGCATGCGTGATGTGTTGCGTGTATTTATCAATGGCCAGCTTACAGGTAATGTCTTGTATTATCCTTCATATATAAGTGCATCCATCTACATAACCATGAGTGTGTTTGTGTTTTTTTTCCTTTTGTTCGCTTCATTTCTTCTTTGTTCTTTCTATGTTGTTTCATCCTAGCGGTGAAGTTCTGCAAACTCAGCCAGGAAATGTTTTCCAAGAGTATAAATGATTTTATAATAAACCCTAGTTGTCCTTATTTAATAGACTAGTTGATGTATGTTTTCGAGGAAACTGTTAAGAACGCATTTGAAGCATAGGAAGAATGTGTAGCCTATCAAAACTCTGTTCTTTAATGACCCATTTTTAAATCATTGATTATTTGTTTCATTTATGAAAAGGGGGATTCAGTGGTTAAACATAGGCTGAAAGAGATTGAAATTCGTTTAAGATATTTTTCCTGATTTGTTGGAAGTTGTTCTGGAGCATTACATTTTCCTAATCATAACATGGTTCTTGGGAAAAGGTGAAATAAATTGCACTTTTTTCAGGGCAACTGACTCCAGCTTGTGTGGTCTTTGTAGCAAAGTCATGGGTGTTAGATTACTTTTGCATCAATTCTACCAGAAATCCTCACCAAGATTGAATGCAATATTTTCTTGCAAATTAGAGATGTTTCATGAAATTTTGTAGTTTCCTGCCTGCTACAGCATTTTTATGACTGCTTCTTCGAGTAAATAGAAAAATTATTGCTTTCTATCATAGGCACTGCGAATAATGCTTGCCATCTTTATATTCTCAATACCTCCCTAACCTGTTATTTTCTAACATTCATGCTGGAATATCTCGTGGAAGTTAAGGCAGTGTGGTTGGTCATTGGGTCAAGGCGGTCCAGCCAGTTCAGTTTCAGAAAGGATACAATGAGTTAGTGTTGTTGTCTCAGACAGTTGGATTGCAGGTAAAATATCCTGTATCTTCTTGTCAATATTCGGTTATTGTATTCCATTAATTGTGTAGACCAATTGTTTTCTTGAAGATGCTTTATGGCCTATTGGTTTAGCCTGCCTCATTGGTGCTATTACAGGAAACAATGATAACATCCCTGAAATATTTTACCTCACAATTAGATATTTGCAATTGTTTTGCTCTTCTAGAATGACTGTAGGAAAATGGAAGGGCTTATATCATGAAGAAGAAGAGAAATGAAGGCATTGTTTCTCACCTCTAGATAGAAAATATTTCATTTGTTTCTTAATTTCTGGAAAATAGGTTAAATTATTTCCCTAGAAAAAACACAAGGAATCTAGTTTTATGTCACTCGTAGTTCTATGAGGAGATCAAAGGTAAGGAAGTGTTTAACGGTAGTAGTCTTGAGGAACTAACCCCCTAGGGCACTTTGTGTTCAATTAGCTTAATTAGTTCTTACTAAGGAGATTATTTGAGATTCAGCTGGAAAATGTTTCAAAATGAAAAATATTTATTAATGAACTTTAAGCTGCAAGATTACTAAAAAAATCTCCCTTATGCCCCAAAAGTCAGCCCAGGTGTTCGTTGATGAGCTTCAAGCTGCCATAGGTGTTCTTCCATGCTATCATCGTCTTTTGGGATTTCCATGTTTCTTACTTTTTGTTCTTCATGGGAGAAAAGCACTTCTCCCCCTTTTTGCTCTGATTAAAAGCTGGGACATTTGAAGCTTGAACCTCTTAATGAATATTGTTTTATTTGACAAATCTGAGCTTTTCCAATCCTTATATCTCCTTTTAATTCATGGAGATTATATTTTAGAGCTGTGACTTTTTCTTTACTTTTTCTTACTCCCAGGTAAGGGGCAGATTAAATTTGGGATTTCCACATTTTTCCACATATATACTACATGTGGCATGTAAAATATCTTAAAATTACCTACCTTAATTGGATTGATATTACAGACACACTACCTAGTTTGTGATTTGTGAATATGAATTCTCTGTTCTCTCCTCAGTTATTGGCTTTGATTCCTTGTGAGTTGTAAATTTTGAGCAGAACAGATTATGTTGGATTGTAATGGCAGATGATAGGCTCGCTCAGTTGCTTTTGTAGCATCCTAGTTAACTTGTTTTTTTAGCTGCACATCGAGTTTTGTATGTTACCTGTCTCCTTAGGTCTGGTATTACTAATTCCATATACTCTGCCCTATGATTTAAATTGATGATACAGAATTACGGTGCCTTCTTAGAAAGAGATGGAGCAGGCTTTAAAGGTCAAATTAAGCTTACTGGATTTAAAAATGGGGATATAGACCTCTCAAACTTATCATGGACTTACCAGGTATGTTTTGATGATTTTGTTCGACATTCTGTAGTTTCATTTTGCAAATGAAAGAAAACATGTATTTGGTAAATTTCTTACGATACTTTTTGTTATTTGTTTGATTTTAAAACTACATGGATTACTAGGCAACTGAAATTCTTGCTGTTATCTGCTAAGTTGTCCCTGTAGCAAAAGGTTTGTTCATCAAGTTCTAAAATCTTATGGAATATGAGTGGTTCTAGAGTGTCAGTCAGCATGTCCACATGTTATACAAGGCAAAGACATGGCTGAGGGAAGTCAATTGCTTATGTTGATGTCTTGAGCTTAGAAAAATACGATCCATGTCTAACCGCTGGGGTCTGGCATCCTTGGTTCTCAACTGAAATACTGAAATAGAATCCTGTGTGTATTTTGACTATAATACTGCAGAGATCTTGCTCTTTTGAGTTTGTTTATCTATTAAAATAAGTGAGTTTGATGGAGAAATATGAAGCAGCAGAACATACATGGATGTGCAGTTAAAAGGAAAGCACCAATGCATTACCTTTAGTACATCAAAACTAAATAGAGACTTTGATACTCACAGTGGCACAAATTTTAAATCATGTGGCTCTTGCTCCTTTCTGTCAATTATGTTATTTTCCACATCTGATTTGATTCTTTAGCTATGGCAACAAAGTGCACGATGTTTTCTCTCTCCTAAAGGTAGAAAACTGAGTTGTTTATTTCTTCTAAAGGTTGGGCTTAAGGGTGAGTTCCTTAAAGTTTACAGCACAGGCGATAATGAAAAGTTTGAATGGTCTGAATTGGCAGTTGATGCTACTCCATCCACATTTACCTGGTATAAGGTAAGGCTAATATCTTATGGTATTCGACCATGAAAGCTATTATGTGGAACATTTGTAAGTTAATTTCTTTACTGATTTTGCTTATAGAGGATTGGATAAACTGATTGTCCATTTTATCTAGTACTGTAAATATTAATATAAAATATTAATTAGTTAAGTCGAAGTTGGTATTCACAAGTGATTAACAAATATCCTCAATGGTAGGAACACACACACAGCTGATGCTGATTACATAATGTCATGCATTTTACTCTTAGTCTAAAATAGTATTTTTTTCTCTCAATTCATGAAGACATTCTTCGATGCACCATCCGGGGTTGACCCAGTTGCTCTTGATTTGGGAAGCATGGGAAAGGGCCAGGCATGGGTCAATGGTCACCACATAGGAAGATACTGGACAGTGGTTTCTCCAAAAGATGGATGCGGAAGTTGTGATTATCGTGGAGCCTACAGTTCTGGAAAGTGTAGAACAAATTGTGGCAATCCTACTCAAACCTGGTAACTTTTCCTCAGACATGCTGTGTATCAGTTTGTGTGTATGTGCATGATGGAGCTACGCTTGCTTCCCTTGTATAAATTATTTACCATGTTTTGCTTCTACAATTTGACAATAGCAACGAAAAATCATGGTTTTAATGTCATGTGCTGTTATTGGTTTATGTCCAGGTACCATGTCCCTCGGGCATGGTTAGAGGCATCAAATAATCTACTTGTCGTGTTTGAGGAAACAGGAGGGAATCCATTTGAGATTTCAGTTAAGTTACGGTCAGCAAAAGTGATTTGTGCTCAAGTCTCAGAGTCCCATTATCCACCTCTCAGGAAGTGGTCCCGGGCAGATTTAACTGGTGGGAATATATCACGCAATGATATGACACCAGAAATGCACTTGAAGTGTCAAGATGGGCATATAATGTCCTCAATAGAATTTGCTAGCTATGGAACTCCTAACGGTAGCTGCCAGAAGTTTTCTAGGGGCAACTGCCATGCCTCCAATTCTTCTTCTGTGGTCACTGAGGTAAACATACCAACACAACTTTTTGAACCCGATTATTCTAAATGTCAAGCTCTTTTGGTGCTGAGAATATGTATTGAAGAACACAAGCACATGACAGCTACTTCATGGTAGATATTTCTATGCAAGGTATAAAATTGGAATTTTCAAACTTGGTCATGAATGTTAAGCATCTAGTTGACTGTTGTCCTTGAGTGGCATAAAACTTGAAATTCTTAGAACTGCATGTCGAGGTGTTTAAACAGTTAGAAAGGAGGACACAGTGAGTGCCAACACTTGAACGGCATATATTTCACTCTCTCTCGTCAATAAAATCGTGTTTGAAAATTTAAAAAATCTCTTACACCTTTATCTTTCCATGAATCTCAGGCCACTGGATTTTCCAATAACCAGAAATAGGATAACTGTTGATAAGTAATCTCTTGACATATTTCCCTAAGAGCATGTGTTAGATGAACCCTTAGAAGATAAGTAATCTCTTGACATATTTCCCTAAAAGCATGTGTTAGATGAACCCTTAGAAGAAACATTCTTCATTGTATAGCTTTGGGAATTCCATAAGACATGCAAAATGCACTACATGGACTAGAAAATTTCACATTTTAATGATAAATTGTCTTTCCGGTGGTCTGTCTCTGCGATTTTATCTTTATTCCTTTCATGCAGGCTTGCCAGGGGAAAAATAAGTGTGATATTGCGATTTCGAATGCTGTATTTGGAGACCCATGCCGCGGGGTTATCAAGACACTGGCCGTTGAAGCTAGATGCATCTCATCATCAAATATTGGTTACTCTCGCTACTGAAGTCCCAAGCCTCTGGCATATTTGACAATCTAAAGCATCCGACCTGGATGTCTGGCATTTTTAAACTTAATCCAAACCTGCCTACATTTTCTGAGTGAGCTGACAGCAAACTGCTTTATGTCATGGCTACAGGCTTGTCATGCCAGAGGCCATGCTACTTTCAGGTCCTTCGTCTAAGGCTTGTATGAAGTCATTTTATATGTAAATAAGCTATACACAAAGTTGAATAATGTTTCAAAAATCCTGGTTTTGGACTGGGAATTAGAAATCTGGGGCTTATTGAATAACTTGATAGTTGGCAGACCCTACACATTAGATGTGAACAAACATTTTAAAAAAGAAAACCATGGAAGATTCACTGTGGACCTAGAGAGAATTCCCTATTCACCAAAACAGTTGTGTCAATTCATGCTTTCTTGACTTGCCTGCTGGTAGGCTTTGGATGAGATTAGTTTTTTTTTTTGATCAAATGTAAGAATTTGTATAGATTAAAAGTGAAACACCAGCGAGACAGAGAGATGAGGTTTATTTCTGGCTTTTCTTGGGGAGTGGTTGTAGGAGGGGTAAAGGCAGCTTGGCTTGACATAGCTAGCTTATACAGCTTGGGTGGGCTAGGTCAACCTTGTTCTTTCTTTCAATTCCTAGGTCCAGGCGCTTTGTTTTCAACCTCTCTGCATGTTAGCCATCAGTTTGCTCCTTGCACCACTGGCTTGCGTTCACTCTGTGGCTCATCAACAATGCCCCTCGGTTCCTAGGGTGTGGGCTTCGGCTTCTCAGATGCCTAGACAACATGGGTTTTATACGCAAGTTGGGTGCTGTGAATGGACGTGCATTTAGTGCACCCTCAGTTTGCTCAGTCTGTCCTCTATTTTGGGATGGATTATCCCCTGTTTGGTGCGATTAGATGGTTAGTTCATTCTGAACTAGATTTTTGCTTAGTCTGTTTCTTCTTCTCCGTGGTTGTTGTTATAGGTTAGTTTGTTTTTGACTGGGTTAAGTGGTGGTTTTTCTTTTGTTTTGGTTATGGTTTTTATTCACTTTCAATCCTGTCTATTTCTTACATGTTCCTGTCAATTTCAATTTGGGAGAGGCTGCCACGTTTTTATTTCTCATCATAGCAGCTCCACTTGCTGCATCTTTTTTAGTCATATATAAACCAGCCCTGCAGATAAAACCCCTTCAACCTTCATCACAGTCTGACACCACTCCAGTAAGCTCAAAAGCAGCTTCGTCCAGCTCTTCAACGCCAGCCCTCACCAACCTCTCCAATAACTCCGATAGGCATCCCTCCTCCTGCTATCAGCTCTTCAGCATCTTTCCAGACAACAAGCTCAGACTTTCAGTAGGATCTCGAGGGACCCAGCCTCACTGGAACAAGAAGAAGGCTTCATTTCCAGGCTGACCCAGCGCAGCACAGGTTTAGGACAATCTTCCCATAGCTCCCGTTGAAATTCTTTTCCAGATTTTTGGGCATTTGCTTGCTTTTTAACATTCTCCTTACCTGACCATACATGCTCTAATTAATGAAAAAAATGTCTCTGTGACAGCCCATTGTATTTCTTCTCAACCCCGCATACTTTTCCCCTTAAATTTCTCATGCTTGTCTTCCCTTTTTCCTAATAACCCAAGGATCATTCAATTTCATCAATTAAGAGAGAAAAAAATGGAGAAAACCCAACATCATTTTTTATCCTGACCTTTTACTACTTCCATGTGACAGGGTGAAGTCAGAGCTGGATGACATTGCACCTACTGCAGCACACTTAAATGATGAGCCTGAGTCATCGAGCCATATTGCACCCCCTCTCCTGTATAGAAGATGCGTGCAACTATGCCATCCCCATGATAGGCTACTTTCTTTGATGTCTATTTTCACGCTGCAACTGCGCAAAATTCCTGCTTGCTTGATTATTATTTTTCCTTTGCTTTGCTTGAACTACCTGTGCTAACTGTTTGGTCATTAGCTGAGATGCGCTTACATTGCATTCTTCACGTATTTTTTCTTTATGTTTTTTTATTCTGATAAACATATTTCGTCCGCTACTCGAACAAGATGGCATGCATGGCATGAATTACTTTCTTTTCTGAAACAAGCCTGCATTGCTACAGGGATAACTTCAAAGTTGCCTTACTTGGATGCCTGCCTTTTATGTTTGATTTCTCCCTTTCCTAACCTGCCAATCTTCTTTGTGTGATGCATATGCGTTGTTTACTATTTGATTGTTTCTTCAGTCGTTTCACTTTTTATACACTGCTCGAAGCTGCTTTTTTTTTCTTTTTTTTCTTTCATCCTCTATGTTTTCCTCCCCACCAAACTGTTTCAGGCTGCCCACTGTGGAGGCTGCGTTGTTTCCTTTCGTTTCTTCTTTTCAGTGACAATCCATGCAAACTTCGATCATTGACTGCTGGCACTTTCCCTTCTGAACATCGACTTGAAGGTTGCTGGAATATTCTTCACTGCTAAAGGAGCAGCTTTTTGGTTCTTTTCATCCTGCAATTTGTCAGATGCTTTGTAAGGAACAACTGTTGACTTTTTCAAGCTTAGTAATGTTATTTGGATTGTGCGCTGTCACTGGTGTTCTTAGAATTGAGCTTACTGAAAATACGATTCCGGGTTTATCAATTCGCTTTTGCTACTGTTCTTTGAATTGCGGGCCTTTCAGTGCTAATGCTAGGAACTAAGTTCCATGCATTCTTTGCATGCCCAATCTTTGTCGTTGAAGCTTGTCATGTTTTTATTTATTTATTTCTTTATTTATTTAATTTCAGGCTAAAAAAAAGACGCGGATTGAAACACTGGTTTCGTAATTATATTTTCAAACACTCCTTTAATGATAAAGAGTCGATATAAGTTATCATTATCAAATGCAAATCCTAACCCTAATTTTTTTTTTTAAAGGATAAATATGTATTTTTATTGTATTTTTCAAAGTAAAAAGATTTAAACACCCTTACTAAAAGCATAAAAAAAAATCTTGATATAAAAAGTGTGAAGTCATTTCACTTTTCCTAGAATTAGAAGAGTTATATAAACCCTGGGAAATCATTAATGATGTAATTAGATTTCATCTCGCCCGGAACGTAACAATTGTTTTTCAATCAATAATTTAAATATTGATTTTAGGCTGTTGAATCGATAAAATTAAGGGTTTACGATGTTTTTACCTTATCTAACCTAATTACACATGTTTAATTGAAGATTTATTAAAATCCCTAATTTAATTTGTAGGATTATTAAATATTATATAGATAATTTCATATTATTTCCTCATATAACGTAGATAAATAAAGAGGACTTTTTACATAACAAGTTCTGTAGCCTTGTGAACCAAATCACACTTATTTCTCCTAAGCTTTTTTTGGATAAGTTTAATTTGTGAACCTTCTAATGAAAATGTAAACCATTAACAAATTATTATACATGCATCTACTTTCTAAGAATTGTTAATTAAAAAAAACATACAAGTTGTCTACAAATGAAATGCCCTTTTCTTTGTACCAAGTGAAACTCTAGATACTATTAGCTACAATTTAGAGTTGACCTAATTGGATCTCACTCGAGTTTGATCAGGTCACTGTATTTGATCATGTTAATGTCCATCTTGATTTGAATGAAAACTTGGCTCAGGCCATACTGCAAGTTAACAAATATTTTATCTGTTCTCAAATAGTATTAATTGTAAATCCTTATGCGAGGTGGAATGAGATTTTAAAAGAGTTTCAAATCTTATTTCAAAGAATCAATGACTATAGTGTTGAGAACAAACATGATTTGACAGAGTAGACACATTCATACTATAATGTCTACATCAAAACATTATTGATGAAGGGATAATAATTACGCTGATAAACTGATAGTTGAAAAGTTAAGTTAAATCACTTATAACTTTCCTAATATTTGGAGGTTCATGGCACGTTGCTAGACAGTGCATCTTCAAAAACCATTGATTAGAAATAAAAGTGGGATAATTAATCAAGTATGACTTTATTATAAATAAGTTTTAGAAATTAATGACTATAATGTAATTTATACAACGAATTACAATTCTAGATCTAAAAAGATCAAGTAGGGACTTAATTGAATAAATTTATAAAACTATACTAAAATAATATATATGATATTATTCAGAGGGTAAAGTGACATTTTTTTCATTTATAGGGTTATTAAGTTTTCTCTGTACAAAAAGAGCTAGCACTTATATGCATAACAATCTCTCTCTTCTGAATAGGGTTTTAGAAGATCTCTCTAATTGGTAGTTCGAGTGGATTATTGTTAGAGGTCAGACACTTTGACAATCTGTAGTTTGCTACAACCACGCCTTGAAGAAGTTGATCAAACCCTAAAAGAAGATTTGATTTTCAGGTAACCTTTACTCAAACTTTAAAATAACTCGAGATTGTCTAATACGATCTTAGAACGCTTGAAAAATTTTAAATTAAACTTTGCATATGTATAATAGCTTAACACACACAAAAATATATTCTAATATTTATGATTAATTATTATTTGATTATTGTGTTTTTAGTGAAATGATTAGTGTAAAAACTTGGTTATAATCTAACTATACCAAAAATGAAGAGAAGATTTTTTTTTATTCAGAAATAAAAACAAGATGGAATAAAATAAAATAAATAGATAAGTATATGAGAGGGATGAAATTAAACAAAAGAAAAGTGATAAGGCATTAATTTATTGAGAAGGAAAGGGTGGG
>Ga0307515_10004822_pt1 | contig 27609 bp, 28 predicted proteins | sample 17_EM_MG_FD_194513 | JGI IMG/M metagenome (GOLD analysis project Ga0307515, IMG submission 194513) | Populus trichocarpa ectomycorrhiza microbial communities from riparian zone in the Pacific Northwest, United States - 17_EM | ecosystem: Host-associated > Plants > Roots > Unclassified | place... | reverse complement strand
CTGGCGGTGGAAGTCGGCAACGCGGCGGTGCCGGCGCTGCAAAAGAAGATGATCCGCATGGCCCGCGAGATGGACAAGGTGGTGATCACCGCCACGCAGATGATGGAGTCGATGATCACCAACCCGGTGCCGACGCGTGCCGAGGTCAGCGACGTGGCCAATGCCGTGCTCGACGGCACCGACGCGGTGATGCTCTCGGCCGAGACCGCCTCGGGCAAGTACCCGCTCGAGACCGTGCAGGAGATGAGCCGCATCTGCGAGGCCGCCGAGGCCGCCGAGGACAAGCAGCTCGACGCCGACTTCAGCGGCAAGAGCTACACCCGCATGGACCAGTCGATCGCCATGGGCGCGCTGTTCACCGCGCACCACCTGGGCGCGAAGGCGATCGTGGCGCTCACCGAGTCGGGCTCGACCCCGCTGTGGATGAGCCGGCACCGCGCGCACATTCCGATGTATGCGCTGACCTCGCGCATCGCCACGCAACGCAAGATGGCGCTGTACCGCAATGTGCGGCCCTTGCTGATGGACCCGCAGACCGACCGCGACACCGCGCTGGAACAGGCCGAAGCGCATCTGAAGAAGCGTGGCCTGGTGCAGACTGGGGATATCTATGCCATCACCTGCGGCGAGCCCATGGGCGCGCCCGGCGGCACCAATATGCTGAAGCTCTGCCGCGTCCTTTGAACGGGTTCTGAGAGGGAGCCGGTTCTCCGCCCTCAGAGGTTGGCTGCTACCGGTACGGCTGGCGTGCGCAGCATGTTGCGCAGGGCGATGTGGGCCAGGCCGGCCACGGCCCAGCAGATCCACGCCGTCCACAAGGTGTGGCTCGTGAAATGGGCGCCACGCACCTGCTGCACCAGGCCCAGGCCGAAACCGGTGGCCAGCGCGGCGATCAACCACAACCGGGCGGCCCGCGGGGCGCTTTCGCGCAGGGCGAAGTAGCCGGTCACCAGCGCAAAACCGGTGGAAGCGTGGCCACCCGGAAAACAATGCTCACCGCCGCCATCGCGCACGCCCCAGAGCCAGTGCGACACATAGGTGCCGGTGCCGCCGAATTCCGCCAGATCCCAGGGGCAACTGGTGTGGCTGGTTTGCTTCATCACGGCGATGGCGAGCAGGGCCAGCAGCGTGCCGCCCACCATGCCGGCGCGCTCGGTGCGGGTCAGCCCGCGCAACACGCCCACCGGCCAGAAGATGCACACCGCCATGCCGGCCAGCCAGAGCCAGCCCACGCGTTGGGTGGCGTCGTGCAGCACCTTGACGACGAACCAGTTCTCGCGCCAGGGAAAACCGTCTGCCGAGCCGAACCAATGCGCCATGACACGGTCCAGCCCGGTCGCGTCCCAGGCCAGCAGCAGCATCAGGCCCAGCAGCGTGACGCGCCAGAAGGGGCCGTACGGCTGGGTCAACGGGCGTGGAAGCGGCGGGTTCGGCTGCATAGGGGGGGCGTTGAGGCGGACATGCAAAGGTCGAAAGGTTGAAGGGTCGAGAGGCTAGCTCGCCGTCCTTAACATTTGCTTAAGGCTCAAATAAAGAGAAGAGGCCCCCGGGGCTACGTGAAGCCAACCTCACCGCAACCCGTAGTTCCCCTCACAATGATGGCCATGCGCATCCTGGTAGTGGAAGACGATGACGGTATTGCGGAAGGCCTGCAGGCCAATCTGCGCCAGCGTGGTTACGCGGTGGATGTGTGTTTTTCGATCGCTGCCGCCTGGGCCGCCCTGGAGCAGGAGGTCTTCGACCTGGTGCTGCTCGACCTCGGGCTGGTCGACGGCGACGGTGCCGAGCTGCTGCTGCGGCTGCGCCAGACGCCGGTCGGCGGCCTGCCCGATCCGCAAACCCCGGTGTTGATCATGACCGCACGCGACCAGGTCAGCGACCGCATCAGCGGGCTGAACCTGGGCGCCGACGACTACCTGACCAAACCCTTCGACGTGGACGAACTCGAAGCCCGCATGCGCGCCCTGCTGCGCCGTGCGGCCGGCCGCGCGCATCCGCTGCTGGTGCATGGCGAGCTGGTGGTCGACCCGGCCAACCGTTCGGTGCTGCGGCGCGGCCAGCCGGTGGACCTGTCGCCACGCGAGTTCACCCTTTTGATGTTGCTGCTCGAATCACGCGGACGGGTGCAGTCGCGGGCTCAGCTCGAGGCGCGGCTGTACAACTGGCAGGACACGGTGGAGAGCAACACGGTGGAAGTGCATGTGCATCACCTGCGGCGCAAGCTGGGCGACGGCGTGATCGTCACGATGCGCGGGGTGGGCTACTTCATTCCAAGGGAAGAATGAAGAGACCATCACTAAGTCGGCATTTGATGATGTGGGCGCTGGGTGCCCTGTTCCTGGTATGGAGTACTTTTATCGTGGTGGCCTACCACACCGGCATCCACGAGGCCGACGAATTGACCGATGGGCATCTGGCCAGCGCCGCGGCGCTGCTGCTGAACTTGCGTGACCCGGCCTTCACGCCGCTTGACGATGCCACCTCGCGTATCGCCATGCCCGATCTGCGCAGCCACGACTACCAGCAGTCGCTGAGCATCGTCGTCTGGGACGCCCAGGGGCGACTGATCAGCCGTACCGGAGAGGCCCCTCTGCCGACGTTCAGTGCCGAAGAGGGCTTTGCCGACATGGACCTCGGCACGCCGCCCGAGCGCTGGCGCAGCTTTGCCCAGTGGGACACCCACCACAGCCGCAAGGTACTGGTGTTGCTGGCGCTGGGCCTGGCCGTCTGGCGCGGGCTGCGGCCGCTGTACCGGCTGTCGGACGACGTCACGCGGCTCGATGGCTGCAGGTCTGCGACCGGGCTGGCACTTCCGTAGGCACTTCCGCCAGCGCCAGCCCGCCGCGTGCCAAACCCGCCGACGCGCTCGGGCTGGGCCTGAAGATCGTGGCGCGGGTGGCCGAGGTGCATGGCGGCTATTTCGAGCGGCTGGTCGACCAGCCCGGGCCCGCCGGCCCCTGGCGCAGTTGTTACCGGCTGTCTTTTACGGTGGCCGCCGGCGCAGGGGAACGTTAAAATCGGCCCAAGTTACCAAGCGGTTACCAAAACCGGCCTGTCCGTCCGGATGGGGTCGTGCCGCCGCGATCCGGTCTATTCTCTTCTCTGATTTTTCAACTCTCTGGAACCACCACCATGGCACTTGTTTCGATGCGCGAACTGCTGGACCACGCCGCCCTCAACGGCTACGGCATCCCGGCCTTTAACGTCAACAACCTGGAGCAGGTCCAGGCCGTCATGGAAGCGGCCAAGGAAACCGGCGCTCCGGTCATCCTGCAGGCCAGCGCCGGTGCCCGCAAATACGCCGGCGAGGCCTTCATCAAGCACCTGATCCAGGCCGCCGTCGAAGCCTATCCGCAGATTCCGCTGGTCATGCACCAGGACCACGGCCAGAGCCCCGCCATCTGCCAGGGCGCCATCGACCTGGGCTTTGGCTCGGTCATGATGGATGGCTCGCTGCGTGAAGACGGCAAGACCCCCGCCAGCTTCGACTACAACATGGACGTGACGCGTCGCGTGGTCGAGATGGCGCACAAGGTCGGCGTCACGGTCGAGGGCGAGCTCGGCTGCCTGGGCAACCTGGAAACCGGCGACGCTGGCGAGGAAGACGGCATCGGTGCCGTTGGCAAGCTCGACCACAGCCAGATGCTGACCGACCCGGAAGAGGCGGCCGTGTTCGTCAAGGCCACACAGCTCGACGCACTGGCCATCGCCATCGGCACCAGCCACGGCGCCTACAAGTTCAGCCGCAAGCCCACTGGCGACATCCTGGCCATCAGCCGCGTCAAGGAAATCCACAAGCGCATTCCCAACACCCATCTGGTGATGCACGGCTCGTCGAGCGTGCCGCAGGATCTGCTGGCCATCATCAACCAGTACGGCGGCAAGATGAAGGAAACCTTCGGCGTGCCTGTCGAAGAAATCCAGGAAGCCATCAAGTTCGGCGTGCGCAAGATCAACATCGACACCGACATCCGCCTGGCCATGACCGGCGCGGTGCGCAAGTTCCTGTTCGAGAACCCCGACAAGTTCGACGCCCGCGAATGGCTCAAGCCCGCGCGTGAAGCCGCCAAGCAGATCTGCAAGCAGCGCTACATCGAATTCGGCTGCGAAGGCCAGGGCGCCAAGATCAAGGGTGAAACCCTGCAGGTCGTGGCCGCCAAGTACGCCAAGGGCGAGTTGGCCCAGGTCGTGAACTGAGCCGCCGCGTTCGTGCTTGCGCAAAAAGCCACCGCCGGGTGGCTTTTTGCTTTCAGGAACCCATGAGGGACAATAGCCCTCTTCGCTGTGAACACCCCGGCACAGCCGCCTTTGAACCCGGACTTCTCACTGACATGACCACTTCCGCCCCGTCCCTCCACACCTCTTCCCTGAAATCCCTGCCCCTGCTGGCGCGCGGCAAGGTGCGCGACAACTACGCCGTGGGCACCGACCGCATCCTGATGGTGGCCAGCGACCGGCTGTCCGCGTTCGACGTGATCATGGGCGAGCCCATCCCCGGCAAGGGCGTGCTGCTCACGCAGATGGCGCTGTTCTGGTTCGACAGGCTCGGCCATCTCTGCCCCAACCACCTCACCGGCGAAGCGCCCGAAAGCGTGGTCACCCCCGACGAAGTGCCCCAGGTCACCGGCCGCTCGATGCTGGTCAAGCGCCTGAAGCCGATCCCGGTGGAAGCCGTGGTGCGCGGCTACCTGGCCGGCAGCGGCTGGAAGGAATACCAGGAATCGCAGGCCGTGTGCGGTGTCGCGCTGCCCGCCGGCCTGAGCAATGCCGCCAAGCTGCCCGAGCCGATCTACACCCCGGCCGCCAAGGCTGCCGCGGGCGAGCACGACGAAAACATCAGCTTCGAGCGCACCGTGGAGATGATTGGCCTGGAACTGGCCACGCAGATCCGCGACATCAGCATCGCCATCTACAAGGCCGCCGCCGAGATTGCGCTGACCAAGGGCATGATCATTGCCGACACGAAATTCGAGTTCGGCCTCGCGCCCGATGGCACGCTGGTGCTGATGGACGAGGTGCTCACGCCCGACAGCTCGCGCTACTGGCCTGTCGAAGGCTACGCCACCGCATTCGCCGCCGGGCAGAATCCGCCCAGCTACGACAAGCAGTTCGTGCGCGACTGGCTGGAGCAGACCCAGGTCAACGGCAAGCCCTGGGACAAGACCGCGCCGGCACCCCGCCTGCCCCAGGCCGTGGTCGAGAAAACCGCAGCCAAGTACCGCGAAGCGCTGGACCGGCTGCTCGCCTGAGCGCCGGCCGGGCGCTTTTTTAGTTCAGCGCCATGCTGAGCTTGCGCCGGTACTTCGACACCAATTCCGCCTGCGGGTCGAGCACCGCGGCCGAGGGGCCCGATATCTCGATGCCGCCGGCCGTCTTGCCGCCGGTTTCAGCCGCCGCCTTGGGCTTGGGCGGGGTCAGCAGCTCCAATATGGCGACGAAGGCCTTGCGCGGGGCCTCGTCGTCCCATTTGCGGTCGCGCATGATGATTTCCAGCAACTCGTCCATGGCCTCGGTCCATTCGCCGCGCGACATCAGCACGCGGCTCTTGGCGAAGCGGGTTTCAAAGTCGCGCTTGTTCTCGGCGATCTTGGCGTCGAACTGGGGCACGGTCCAGTCACGGCGCGGGTCGTGGGCGACGAAGTGCAGTGCGTTGAGCCAACGTGACAAGGCCTCGAAGCGGATCTGCACCGGAATCTGTACCAGCGCCGGCTGCAGCGCCGGGCCGGCTTCCTCCAGGTAGCCGCTGGCGATCAGCAGGCGCACGTAGTCGAAGCGCGCGTCGTCATTGGCCGGGTTCACCGCCAGCGCTTCTTGCAGCTTCGTCAGCGCGGCGTCGGTGTCGCCGGATTCGAGCAGGGCCTGGGCTTCCTCGGCTTCGCTGGGCATGAGTTCCAGGCCGTCGCCCTCGGGCACGTGTTTGTCGAGGAATTCGCGCACCTTGCCCTCGGTCTGCGCGCCGGTGAAGCCGTCCACCGGCTGGCCGTTCATCACCAAGATGCAGGTCGGGATGCTGCGGATGCCGAAGGCGCCGGCCAGTTGCTGTTCCTGGTCGGAATCGATCTTCACCAGCTTGAAGCGGCCGTCGTATTCGGTTTCCAGCTTTTCCAGGATCGGGCCGATGACCTTGCACGGCCCGCACCACGGCGCCCAGAAATCGACCAGCACCGGGGTCTGCATGGAGGCGGCGATGACCTCGGTTTCAAAGTTTTGTATCGTGACGTCAATCATGGCGAGTTGTCCGGGCCGCGGAGGCCAGCTAGGGAGATTGGGAGAAAAGTGCTGCGATGTTAGCGGCAGCCCGATCGCTCCATTTTGGGCGGCGCGCGCCGGTTTTCAAATGGATTGGAGCGCAAAAGTAAAATTCGTCCTTTAGAGGAAACCGCATGACCGTTCAGATTGGCGTGGTAATGGGCTCCAGCAGCGACTGGGACACGATGCAGCACGCCGTACAAATTCTCCAGCAGTTCGGCATCACCCACGAGGCGCGGGTGGTCTCGGCGCACCGCATGCCCGACGACATGTTCGCCTACGCCGAAGCCGCCGCCGGCCGGGGCCTGCAGGCCATCATCGCTGGCGCCGGCGGCGCCGCGCACCTGCCTGGCATGCTGGCCGCCAAGACCACCGTGCCCGTGCTCGGCGTGCCGGTGGCCAGCCGCCACCTGCAGGGTGTGGACTCGCTGCACAGCATCGTGCAGATGCCCAAGGGCATTCCGGTGGCCACGTTCGCCATCGGCACGGCCGGCGCGGCCAATGCGGCCTTGTTCGCCGTGGCGCTGCTGGCCAACCACGACCCGGCCCTGCGTGCGCAGCTCGAAGCCTTCCGTACCGCGCAGACCGAAGTCGCGCGCAACATGACGCTGCCACCGGTATGAGTGAATTGAATGTGATCCTTCCCGGTGCCACGCTCGGCGTGATGGGCGGCGGCCAGCTCGGCCGCATGTTCGTGCACGCGGCCCAGCGCATGGGTTATTTCACTGCCGTGCTGGACCCCGATGTGTCCAGTCCCGCCGGCCGGGTGAGCCACCACCACATCCGCGCCGACTACCTTGATCCGCAGGGGCTGGCCCAGTTGTCGGCCGTGTGCGACGCCATCACCACCGAGTTCGAGAACGTGCCCGCGCCCGCGCTCGCCGCGCTGGCAAAAAGCCGGCCGGTCGCGCCCGACGCCGCTGCCGTGGGCATCGCCCAGGACCGCGCGCAGGAGAAAGCCCATTTCGTGCGCTGCGGCGTGCCGTGTGCGCCCTACGCCGTGATCGACAGCGCCGAGGCCTTGGCCGCCGTGCCGCCCGATCTGCTGCCCGGCATCCTGAAGACCGCCCGCATGGGTTACGACGGCAAGGGCCAGGTGCGCGTGGCCGACGCCGCCGCGCTGGCCGCCGCCTGGGCCCAGTTGAAGAACGTGCCTTGCGTGCTCGAGAAAATGCTGCCGCTGGCCGCCGAATGTTCGGTGATCGTGGCACGCGGCCGCGATGGTGCCATGGTGCACTTCCCGCCGCAGCGCAACCTGCACCGCGAAGGCATTCTGGCTGTCACCGAGGTGTATGAAAACAATCTGCCGCCGGCCCAGATGGCCTCGGCGGTGGCGGCTGCGAAGTCCATCGCCGAAGGCCTGGCCTATGTCGGTGTGTTGTGTGTCGAGTTCTTCCTGCTGCAGGACGGCGCGCTGGTGGTCAACGAGATCGCCCCGCGCCCGCACAACAGCGGCCACTACAGCATGGACGCCTGCGACGTCTCGCAGTTCGAGCTGCAGGTGCGCACCCTCGCCGGCCTGCCGCTGGTGGCGCCGCGCCAGCACAGCCCGTCCATCATGCTGAACCTGCTGGGTGACCTGTGGTTCGACGCGAACGGCGTGCGCCCGGCGGCGGTGACCGCACCGGTGGCGCCGCCCTGGGCCGAGGTGCTGGCCTTGCCCGGCACCCACCTGCACCTGTACGGCAAGCTGGAGGCCAAGCCCGGCCGCAAGATGGGCCACCTCAACATCACCGGCGCCACGGTGGAGGCCGTGCGTGCCACCGCACTGCAGGCCTCGGCCCTGCTCGGCCTGGCGCCGTTTTGAGCGGCGTGCGGCAATGATCCTCGACGGCGCCGATCCCCTGGCCGTGCTGCGCGCCGCACGGGTGCTGGCCGATGGCGAATTGCTCGGCCTGCCGACGGAAACCGTCTATGGCCTGGCCGCCGATGCCAGCAGCGACGCGGCCGTGGCCAAGATTTTCAAAGCCAAGGGCCGGCCGAGCGACCATCCGCTGATCGTGCACGTGGCACCGGCCGAGGGTGATACGGCGGTGCCGGCTGGCGTGGGCCACTACGCGTCCGCCGTGCCGCTGTTTGCCGAAAAACTGATCCGCGCCTTCTGGCCCGGCCCGCTCACGCTGATCCTGCCGCGCCGCGCTGGCGTGGGCACGGCGGCGGCTGGCGGGCAGGATTCGATCGGCCTGCGCTGCCCCTCGCACCCGGTGTGCCAGGAGGTGCTGCGCCAGGCGGTAGACCTGGGTGTGCACGGCGTGGCCGCGCCCAGCGCCAACCAGTTCGGCCGGGTGAGCCCGACCACGGCCGCCCATGTGGCCGGTGAGTTCGGTGACGGCCTGCTGGTGCTTGATGGCGGCCCCTGCGAGGTCGGCATCGAGTCCACCATCGTTGACTGCACCCGCGGCGTGCCGGTGCTGCTGCGCCCCGGCGCCATCACCCGTGCGCAGATCGAGCAGGCCTCGGGCCAGCCGCTGCGCTCGAAGGAAGACATGGCGGCGCCCGATCCGCGCGCCTCGGGCACGCTGGAGGCGCACTACGCGCCCGCCGCCAAGGTCCGGCTGATGCCTGCGGCCGAGCTGCAGAAAGCGCTGGACCTGTTGGGCGCAGAAGCCGATCGGACCGGCCTTGCGCCAGGCCCGACCATCGCCGTGTATGCGCGCACCCAGCTCATGAGCCGTTCGTCCAAGGTGCTGCTGCGCCGCATGCCATCCGATGCGGAAGCTGCGGCCCAGCAACTGTTTGCCGCGCTGCGTGAGCTCGATGCCTTTGGTGTGCAGCTGATCTGGGTCGAACGCCCGCCGGAGGCGGCAGAGTGGGAGGGTGTGCGTGACCGCCTGCAACGCGCCGCCGCGGCCTGACGAGACGCTGTGCATCCGCGTCTTCCGCACGGGCGACGAAGCCGCGCTGCGCGACGTGTTTTTCACGTCCGTGCACGCGCTGGCCTGCCGCAACTACACACCGGCCGAACTGGCCGCCTGGGCCCCGCCGCAGTACGACGCGGCCGCCTGGGCCGCGCGCCTGCAGGCCAACCAGCCCTTCGTGGCCCAAATCGGCGGCGTGCCCGCCGGTTTTGCCGACGTGCAGGAATCCGGTTACATCGACCAGTTCTTCGTGGCTGCTGCCTTTGCCGGGCGTGGCTTGGGCCAGGCGCTGATGGCCCGCCTCTTGGCAGAGGCCGCGAAACGGCGCATCCCAATGGTCTGGGCCAACGTCAGTTTGCGTGCCGAGCCGTTCTTTACCCGCCACGGTTTCATACTGGAGGCCCGCCAGGTCAATACCCGTCACGGCCTGCCGCTGCGCAATGCGCGCATGACTTTGCGGCTGCCGGCCTGAAAGGAAATGTTGCAGCCCCGGATGGGCATTTGTACATCTTTACACCGGCGGTTTGACGCCTCTCGTTAAACTACCCGCTGCTGTTTTGCCGCGCTGCTGGCGCCGGCACGATCCGTCTTTCGTCTTTTGGAGTAATCAATGACCTTATTCAGTTTGCGACGCGCCATGCTGGTTGCAGCCTGCGCCTCGGCTACCCTGTTGGCCGCCTGTGGCTCCGGCTCCACCGAAAACGCCCTGACGCCGAGTCGCTTCATCGTGTTCGGCGATGCCTTCTCCGACGTCGGCCAGAGTGGCGCTACCTATAGCGTGAACGACGCCACTGTCAACAACTGGGTACAGCGGGTGGCCAGCCGTTTTTCGCTGAGCATCACGGCATCGGGCAGCGGTGGCTTCGGTTATGCGCGGGTCAATGCGCGCGTGGTGAACAAGCCTGATGCCGGGGGCAGCAGCAGCACGCTCACCATCAAGGAGCAGATCGACACCTTCCTCGCTTCCAACAGCATCGGCAGCAGCGACGTGCTGGTGGTTTCCGCCGGTGTCGCCGACGTCGTGACCGAAATGAACACCGTCACGGCCGGTACCGAGACCGAAGCCACGATGATCAGCAACCTGCAGCAGGCCGGCCGCGACCTCGGCACCCAGGTGCGCCGCCTCGTGACCGCTGGCGCCAAGCAGGTGGTGGTGGTCGGCCCCTACTATGTGGGACGTACGCCCTGGGCCACCTCGCTGGGCAAGGCCGATTTGCTCAGTAACGGCAGCAGCAAGTTCAACGACGCCCTGCTGGTGTCCATCGTGGACCTGGGCTCGAACGTGTTGTATGTCGACGCGGCCTACTATCTCAACCTTGTGACCGGCACCCCGTCCAGCTATTCGCTGATCGATTCGACGACTGTCGTTTGTACCGCGACGGATTCCGGCGTGGGTATCGGCATCGGCACCGGGCAGGTCAACTCGTCGCTGTGCACCAGTTCCAACGTCAGCACCACGGCCTACAACAGCTACACCTTTGCCGACCAATTGTTCTTCACCCCGGTGGTGAACCGGTTGTTTGGCGACTACGCCTACACCAAAATCCGCGATCGGTTCTAGCACACCCCCAGGTTGCGCACTGCGTGGCCAGGGCGTCAAAACTAAAAAGCCGACCTTGGGTCGGCTTTTTAGTCTGTGGCGAGTCTATTAGAAGCGGTAGCCGAGGCCGAGCTGGACTGCGGCAGGGTTCAGCTTCAACCCGATGCTTTGGCCGGTGGACAGCGTGGCGGTGGTGCGCAGGATGGTCTTGGCCAGGAAGCCGTCGACATACCAGTGGTCGTCGATGGCCACCGAGGCGCCGATCTGGAAGGTCATGCCCCAGCGCGAGTCGGCCGACAACAGCGTGGGCTGCGCCGGCGACCCGCCGGTCAGGCCGCTGAGCGTGGCCGTGCCATGGGCCTTGTAGAGCTTGGCGTAGGTCGGGCCGGCGCCGAGGTAGGGGCGGAAACGGGCCGTGGGTTCGAAGAAGCGGTATTGCGCGAGCAGGGTGACCGGCAGGGAGCGGATGTCGCCGATCTTGCCCGCGCCGGCGATGGCGCCGTCACCGGTGATGTCCTGGGTGAAGGGCAATGCCAGCGGAAAGTCGAGCGACACGTTCGGCGTCAGCATGTAGCTCACGCCGCCTGACAGCCGGGTGCTGCTGCCCACGTCCACCTTGGTGCCCGGAATGCTGGGCGCGCTGAGGTCGCCGCTGTCCACGTCGGGGGTGATGCGGGTAAAGCCGCCGCGCAGCATCCAGGTGCCGGTGGTTTGGGCCTGCGCCGTGCCTGCCGCGAGCAGCCCCAGCGCCACAATCCAGGAGGGTGAGAGTTTCATCGAAGGCTCCTTGTGATTTTTTACAGCCAACCCGCGCGCGACATGCCCAGCGACACCAGCCGGGCCAGCAGGCTGTGGGCGAACGGCGTCGGGTGCACGCTGTCGGCGTACAGGTAATGCGACACGTCGCCGGACACGGTGCTGGCGGTCGTGCAGGTCAGCGAATAACCAAACAGAGGGTTCAGTGACGAAGTGGTGCTACAGGCCGCATCGGTGACGTTGGTCAGCGCATACGACGCCGGATTGGCGACCTGGTCGGTGCTTTGCGCGTACGCGTCCACCTGCACCACACCGGTCACGCCGGAAAGACCGGAGGCCAGCTGCGCGTTAAAGGCCTTGGTGACCGCATCCGTCAGTGCCTTGCTGCCGGGGGTGGTGACCTCGGCCGCCAGGGTGCTGGGTGTGAGGCTTATGTTGGGCAGGTTCACCACCACCACGTATTTCGCGCCCTTGGCCACGATCTGCGTCTTCACCAGCGCGGCCAGTTCCGCGCCTGCCGTGGCCATGGCCGTGGCCGCCTGCGCCGGCGTGGTGGTGACGCCCACGGTGGAGAGGTTGCTGAACACGTCATTGCCGCCGGCCAGCACCAGCACCAGCTCGCTGCCGCTGAAACTGCCCTGGTTCTTGGCCAGGTGGTTGGCGATCTGGGTTGTGACGGGTACCGTCAACTGGCCGAGCTGGGCCTGGAAAGCTGTGGTGGCGTTGGACGAGCCCAGCAAGGCGGCATTCCAGGGGCCGATGGGGTTGGTCACGCGCGAGCCGCCCTGACCATAGGCGGTGCACTCCGCATGGTCGACCACCGCCGCGGCAAACGCCGCCAGCTGGCCGCTGGCGTTCAACCCGGTTTCGGCCGCGCAGGGCGCGGACAGCGACAGTTGCGCGGCCAGGCGGTCGACCCAGATCAGCCCGTCGGTGCCGTTCACCGTGTATTTGCCGCCACCCACGGCTGCGATGCCCGGCGTGTGGTAGCTGCCCACGTCGCTCAGGCTGTCGCCGAACGACACCAGCGCCGAAAACTTGACGCTGGTCGACTGGTCGCCGCCGCCCCCTCCGCCGCAAGCTGAAAGCAGCAAGGCCGCCAGCCCTGCTGCAACCATGGCCGACGCTCTGGTCCTGATACCTGCCATACCGTGCTCCTTTGTGTCTGGACAGTCTGGCGGCGGTGCCGGAGCGTCCATTTTTTAATTCATGGATGTTACGCCCGCTCAAGAATCAGAGGCATTTTTGTCCGAAATGTAACGTCATTATTTGCTGCGTATTTACCCCGCTTTTCTGGCGGCTGTCGCGCTGCTGACAGCCCCTAGTCCTTGACCGCCCACTCCACCAGCGCATCGAGTGCCGGCCGGGCCGCCGGCGCATTGGCATGGTTGATCAGGCCCACCACCACGTAGCGCTGGCCGCTGCGTCCGGTGGCATAACCCGCCACGGCCGCCACGTCGCGCAGCGTGCCGGTCTTGAGCCGGGCATTGCCCATGGCTTCGGGGGCCAGGCCGCGGTTTTTCATGCCCATGGTGGTGCCGTCCACGCCGGCCACCGACAGCGAATTCATGAACACGGCCGCTTGCGGGTGCACGGCGGCGCGGCGCAGCAGCCGGCCCAGGCCGGCGGCGGTGATGCGTTCGTCGCGGCTGAGGCCCGAGCCGTTTTCCAGCAGCGGCGGCGGCACTGTCGGCCGGGCCAGGCCCATGGCGCGTGGCCACCAGGCGGCGATCACCGCACGCGAGCCTTCCAGGCTGCCCTGGCCCTTGGCCGGACGCTTGCCCGACAGGTCGCGGGTGTCGGGGGCACTCAGCGTGAGGAAGATCTGCTGCGCCATCACGTTGTTGCTGAACTTGTTGACGTCGGCGATGACGTCCGAAAGCGGTAGCGAGGGCGTGTCCATCAGCCAGCGTGCGCCGAACGGCACCGGGCCGTCGCGGGCCACGCCGTCGACCACGCCGCCGGCTGTGGCGAACATCGCCATCAACGCGCGGCGCGCATAACTTGCCGGGTCGGCATAGGCCAGCGGCCAGATACGTTCGCCGCATTTGGCGGAATAGGCGCCGGCGAATCGCACCTGGTTCGGGTCGCTGAAGTCGGCCTGCAGGCCGCCGCGCCAGTCGCCGCAAGGCGCGCTGTTCATCGGCACGCTGGCGTCGATGGCCACGCCGGCCAGCGGCGGTTCGCTGCGCACGCGGGCCGTGCCGCTGTCGCCGTCGGGGGTGAAGCTCAGGATCAGCGCCTTGAAGTTGACCAGCAGGCCGTCGGGCGTGCTGTTGTAGGGCCGCAGCGGCTCGCCGTCGAATTCGGCCGGGTCGCGGGCCACCGGCGCGAAGATGCTGTTGTCCAGCACCAGGTCGCCGCGCACCTCACGCACGCCGCGCGCCTGCAGGGCCTTGAACATCGCGTCGACGCGCTCCAACACCAGCTTCGGGTCGCCGCCGCCGCGGATGTACAGGTTGCCGCGCAGCACGCCGTCGGCCAGCGGGCCATCGGCATAAAAACGGGTGGTCCAGGTGTAGTCGGCGCCCAGCAGATCGAGCCCGGCATACGTGGTGACGAGTTTCATCACCGAAGCCGGATTCATGGCTTCGTCTGCGCGGTACCACAGCCGTGCGGCGCCTTCTTCCGGGCCATCCGCCCGCGCCACGAGCAGGCTGACCGCGTCGCGCGGCACCCTGGCCCGGGCCAGGGCGGTGGCAACTTCGGGCGGCAGCACCGGCTCGGCGCCACGTGGCGCGGTTTTGGGGGCGGCCGTTGCGCCCGCAGCCAGGGTCAGGCCACAACAGAAAGCGGCCAGCCGGGCAATGAAACGAGGCAGGACAGGCGGAAACGTTCGGGGCATGGCAGGCTAATGTCGGCGTGGAATGGGTGAAAGACGCCGCGGCAAGTCTACCGCCCGGGCTGCGTCGATAATCCAGCCATGAATCTTCTGGCCTTCGACACCAGTACCGAAAACCTGTCCATCGCGCTGACCGACGGCCATGCTGTCTGGCAGCATGGCGGCGCGGGCGGTGCCAAGGCTTCGGCCACGCTGATCCCGGCGGTATTGGCCCTGCTTGCCCAGGCCGGGCTGCGGCTGGCCGAGCTGGACGCCATCGCTTTCGGTGCCGGCCCGGGTTCGTTCACCGGGCTGCGCACCGCGTGCTCGGTGGCCCAGGGCCTGGCCTTCGGTGCCAGGCTGCCGGTGCTGCCGATCGACACCTTGCTGGCCGTGGCCGAAGAAGCGCGCCACCAGCAGGGCGCAACCCATGTGGTGGCCGTGCTCGACGCGCGCATGGACGAGGTGTACACCGGCCGCTACGCCTGGGCCGATGGCCACTGGCAAAGCGTGCAAAGCCTGCAAGGCTTGCAAGCCGCGCAGGCCCAGGCCGACTTCAGCCTGGTGCGGCCCGAGGCGCTCGACGTGCCCGCCGGCTGGACCCTGGCCGGCAATGCCATGCCGGTGTATGGCGCGCGGTTTGCGCCGCGGGCGCAGGCCGAGCCCGACATCTTCGCCCTGCCCACCGCTACCGCCATGCTGCGCCTCGCGCCCGCCCTGCTGGCCGCCGGCGGCGCGGTGACGGCGAGCGAGGCCTTGCCGCGCTACATCCGTGACAAGGTGGCCCAGACCACGGCTGAACGCCTTGCCATCAAACAGGCGGTGGCCGACGCCGCAAGAATCGACGGGAACGGATAAAGTCTTTCCATGAGTGCCTTGCCCCAAGTCCAGGAAGCCAGCTTCGAGCCGATGACGCCGCCCTGGCTCGACGCCGTGGTGTGTGTCGAGCAGACCGCCTATGCGCACCCCTGGTCGCTGCTCAATTTCCAGGACGCGCTCAAGTCCGGCTACCAGGCCCAGGTGCTGGTGGCCGACGGCCAGGTGCTCGGTTACTTTGTGGCCATGAAAGGTGTGGATGAAGTGCATCTGCTGAACATCACCGTGACCCCCGCCTACCAGGGCCAGGGCTGGGCCCGCGTCATGCTCGACGCGCTCGGCCTCTGGTCGCGCGGCCAGGGCCTGCAATGGCTTTGGCTGGAAGCGCGGGTGAGCAATCTGCGCGCGCTGCAGGTCTACGCGGCCCACGGCTTCCAACGCGTCGGCCTGCGCAAGAAATACTATCCCGATGCCTTCGGTCAACGTGAAGATGCGATCGTGATGAGCTTGAAGTTATGAATACCGCACGGCCGCCCGAAGGCGCTCGCACCGCAGTGCGCAGCGCGGAGGTTTTCGAATGAGCCTCGACCTCGACGCCCGCCAGCGGGCCATGCTGGAAGAGATGCACGTCCATGTGTGGTGGCCTACGGCGACAGCCGCTCCGGAACCTGTGGCCGCACCCGAACCCGCAAGAGCCGCCACGGCGCCTGCGCGCAGCGCACCCAGGAGCATTGCCGAGGCCATGGCCGACGCGCCCGAGCTGGCAGCCGCCCGCGCCGCTGCGCCCGGTGCCGAAGTAGCCCCCGTCGTGCTGCGCCGCGCGCCCGCCGGCGCCATCGACACCATGGACTGGCTCACGCTGCAGGAAGCCGTCGCCGGCTGCATGGCCTGCGCCCTCGGCAAGAGCCGCAAGAACACCGTGTTCGGCGTCGGCCCCGCGGCCCCGGCCGACGGCCAGCCGCCACGCGCCGACTGGTTGATCGTCGGCGAAGCGCCGGGCGAAAACGAAGACATCCAGGGCGAGCCCTTCGTCGGCCAGGCCGGCAAGCTGCTCGACAACATGCTCAAGGCCATCGGCGTGAGCCGCCATGGCAGCGAAGACGGCCAGCCGCACAAGGCGGCCTGCATCGTCAACGTGCTCAAGTGCCGCCCGCCCGGCAACCGCAACCCCGCGCCAGAAGAAGTAGCGCAGTGCGCGCCCTACCTGCGCCGCCAGGTCGAACTGCTGCAGCCCAAGGTCATCATCGCCATGGGCCGTTTCGCCGTGCAGTCGCTGCTGGCCGAAACCGTGCCCGACGTGGTCGCCACGCCGCTGGGCCGGCTGCGCGGCAAGGTACACCAGTACCACGGCGTGCCGGTGGTGGTGACCTACCACCCCGCCTACCTGCTGCGCAGCCTGCCCGAAAAGGCCAAGGCCTGGGCCGATCTGTGCCTGGCGATGGACGTGTGGAAGAAGCGCACGGCGGCGCAGGCGGCCGTGCAGGCTGAAATCGGTTAGCGCGGCGGCTGCGCCAACCGATCAGGCTTGGTCGCGGTAGAACGCCTCGACCTTGCCCTTGATCTTGATCATCAGAGGCCGGCCCTTGCGGTCCAGCGTCTTGCCCGCGGGCACTTTCACCCAGCCTTCGCTGATGCAGTATTCCTCCACGTCCATGCGCTCCTTGTTGTTGAAGCGGATGCCGATGTCGTGCTCGAAGACGGCGGCCACATGGTGTGGGCTGCGCGGGTCGACAGAGAGGTGGTCGGGCAGCGGAGGGCGTTGAGGGGTGGTGTCGGTCATGGTTGTGGGTAAGGAGGAAAGCCCTCCATTTTCGGGCAATTCGGCGCCGTCCTTCTTTTCAAGGCGTCACAAGACTTGGCCGAACTTCGTTGGTTCAGGCCAGCAGATCCACATACGCCTTCTCGATGAGCGCGGAGGGCGCGATGCCAAGCTGGTGCATCAGCGCCTCCGCTTCATGGACGCCGAGTTCCGGAGTTTCGTTTTCTTGCAGAACGACTTCGAGCTCGAGGAAATTACCAAGTCCTTCGACGTGATCGAGGTGCACACGGGTTCTACCAACCAGGAAAAGAGTGCGGTGCTTCACGACCCGGCCAACCTGACCGTAGGCCAGGCTCAGGGCCTCACGCAGGCTGGCGGGGTCCGCCGTGGGCGAGCGGACATAAAACGATTCCTTCGGGCCCTGCTGGTCTGCCCGGCGATAAAAGATCAGTTCGCCCGCACTGGCCGAGAACGCGCGAAGCTTCAGGCGGCCCAAGGGGCAGCGGAAGAAAGTGTCGTCTTGCGCGATGTCGGTTGGTCCCGCTGTGGCGAGCGGTGCCACCCTGCTTGCGATGGCGTCGATGCTTTCGATGCGAGCCTTGATTTCGATGTTGCGAGGCATGGGTGTTCTGTGAGTTGTCAAGGAGGGTCGACGACCAGCCGGCCGAAAAGCTTCAACCCTCAATTTCCAGCGTCTCGCTGTCGATCGCTCGCACGCGCGGGCCGAAGCTGGAAATGTTGGTCAAGGTGGCGTTGTGGTGCGCGATCACCTGCTGTGCGCTGATGGCCGCGTTGCCCGCGGAGGTGTGCGCGTCCGCCACCAGCACCACCGGGAAGCCCAGCGCGAGTGCGCGGCGCGCCGTGGTGTCGACGCAGAACTCCGAATGCATGCCGCAGATGACGAGGTCCTGCACACCAAGCCTGCGCAGCACGGCTTCGAGCTCGGTGCGCAGGAACGAGTCGGGTGTGGTCTTGCGCAGCCGGATGTCGGCTGGCTGTACCTCGAGCCCGTTCGCGAGCTGCCATGCCGCGGAACCATGCTCCAGATCACCCGGCCCGGATTCGTGCTGGATGAAGATCACCGGCGCACCCGCAGCCCGGGCCTTGCGCGTCACGCGGTTGATGCGGGTGATGGTGCCGTCGCAGTCGAAGGCGGCGCCCTCGCCTTCGCAAAGACCTTGTTGGACGTCGATGACAAGTATGGCGGTGGTCATGCTGGATGTGTGGGTGGTGCCTGCGAGGGGGCGGGAGTGAAAGGGCAAACTGGCGTAGGCGGGCGATACTTCTGCCGTGAATCTTAATTTACTGTCGATGGCTCGTCGCGAGGCGGCAAAATGCCGGTCTGCAAAGGCTGTTTCCCCTTGTCCATAGACTGAAGAAAAAAGGATGTCCCATGGCTGAGTCGGCCGAATCGCCGCGGTCTGCCGTGCCGGCAGAGGGCTCCTCGAGCCAGGCGTCCGCATCGCGCGAGAACATGATGCGGCTCATCACCGACGCGGTGCCGGCGCTGATGGCCTATTACGAACTGCCTTCGCAGCGCTGTCTTTTTGCCAACCAGCGTTATGCCGAAGACTACGGCTGGACGCCGGCCTCGATCGTCGGCAAGACGCTGCCCGAGGCCGTGGGCGATGCGGCTTGGCGACTGATTGCGTCCCACGTTGACCGGGCCATGAACGGCGAGCCCGTGCATTACACACGCGAACAATACCTGCCCAGTGGGGAGGGGCGCGCGATCGAGGTCAACCTGATTCCGCATTTCCCCACGATCGGGGTCTTCGCTAATTTCCAGCTCGACGGTCAGCAGCGTCAGCCGATGGGCATCTTCGTGCTGATCAACGACATAAGCCACCATGTCGAGGCCGAGCAGGCCCTGCGCGACAGCGAGGAACGCGTGCGCAGGTTCTTCGAGGTGACCAACGAAGGCATCGTGTTCCATATCGAGGGCATGATCACCGATGCCAATCCGGCGCTGCTGGCCATGACCGGGTATGCGCTGGACGACCTGCTCGGCCGCTATACGATGGACTTCGTGCCCGAGTCCTGGCGTCAGGTGTCGATCGACTACCTCGCCGCTGGCCGCGAGGATCCGTATGAGACCGCCCTGGTCCACAAGGACGGGCGCATCATCCCGGTCGAGATGGTCGGCAAGTCCTTGTCGCTCAAGGGGCAGGCGCACCGCATCGTTGTCGTGCGCGACATCACCACGCGCAAGGAGGCCCAGCAGCGCATCGAGTTCCTCGCGCTGCATGATCCGTTGACCAAACTGCCCAACCGTGCCCACCTGAAGGACCGGCTGGCCCAGGTGCTGGCATTGGCCAGGCGGCGCGAAGGCGCGGCGGCGGTGCTGTTCATCGATCTGGACAACTTCAAGACCGTGAACGATTCGCTCGGGCACCATGCGGGCGACCAGTTGCTGTGCGAGATGGCGCGCCGGCTGAGTGCGGCGGTGCGTGAGGCCGACATGGTGTCGCGCCTGGGGGGCGACGAATTCCTGGTGGTGCTGGCCGACATCGGTTCGCGGGACGACGCGGCCCTGGTGGCGGACAAACTGCTCGGCATCATCAACGAGGCCGTGGTGATCGAGGGGCATCGGCTGTCGGTGTCGCCGTCGATCGGCATCGGCATCTTTCCAGGCGACGGCGACAGCGTCGACGAGCTGATCCGCCACGCCGACGCGGCCATGTACCACGCCAAGGACAGCGGGCGCGGCAACTACCAGTTCTTCCAGCCCGACATGTCGCAGCGCGCCTTCGAGGCGCTGCACATGGAGGCGCAGTTGCGCGAGGCCATCGTGCGCGAGGAGTTCGTGCTGCACTACCAGCCGCAGCGGGCCTTCTCCGATGGCCGGCTGGTCGGCGTGGAGGCGCTGGTGCGCTGGCAGCACCCCGAGCGCGGCCTGGTCGGGCCCGACGCCTTCGTGCCGTTCGCCGAGTCGCGCGGGCTGATCGCCGGCATCGGCCGCTGGGTGTTGTGCGAAGCCTGCCGGCAGATCAAGGCCTGGCACGATGCGGGCTGGCCGCGGGTGCCGGTGGCGGTGAACCTGTCGGCCATCGAATTCCGCCAGCGCAACCTGGTGCAGGACATCACGGCCATCCTGGCCGCCAGCGGCCTGGCGCCGCAGTACCTGGAGATCGAGCTCACCGAGTCGGTGCTGATGGAACCCGGCGACGCTGCGTTCGAAACACTGGCCGCGCTGAAAGCGCTGGGCGTGATGCTGTCCATCGACGACTTCGGCACCGGCTATTCGTCGCTCGCCTACCTGAAGCGTTACCCCATCGACAAGCTGAAGATCGACCGCTCCTTCGTGCACGACATTCCCGGCGACGGGGACGACGTGGCCATCACCACCGCCATCGTGCAGATGGCGCGCAGCCTGAAGCTGTTGACCGTGGCCGAGGGGGTGGAGACGCCGGACCAGGTGGCCCTGCTGCAAAAGCTGGGCTGCGACGAATACCAGGGATACCTGATCTCGCGACCGGTGCCTGCAGCCGCGCTGCAGGCCTGGATGGCGCGCCAGCCCGACAATGGACCTCTCCCCGTCTCCTCCTGATTCACCCCGAGATTTCTTCAATGCCTCATCCCAACCTGGCCATCAGCTGCCAATTCGACGCCGGCGCCATCGAGGTCGTGAGCCTCGCCGATCCGCGCGACATTCAGTTGCGCATCCGTGCCGACAACGCCAGCGAGTTTGCGCAATGGTTTCACTTCGCGCTGCATGGCGCGGCCGGCGTGCCGGTGCGCCTGCGCTTCCTCAATGCCGGCCAGTGCGCCTATCCGAAGGGCTGGGAGGGCTACCGCATCGCCGTCAGCACCGACCGCCAGCACTGGTACCGCATCGACACCACCTACGGCGGCGGCGAGCTCAGCACCGAGCTCACACCGGACGCCAACAGCCTCTACTTCGCCTACTTCGAGCCGTATTCACACGAGCGCCATCTGGACCTGATCGGCTCGGCCGCGTCGTCCGAGCTGGTCACGCCACAGCACCTTGGCACCACGCTCGATGGCCGCGACATGACGCTGCTGCATGTCCGCCAGCCCGATCTGCCAGCCGATACATCACTGAAAAAAGTCTGGCTCATTGCGCGCCAGCATCCGGGGGAGACCATGGCGGAATGGTTTGCCGAAGGCTTCCTGGAGCGGCTGCTCGATGCCGACGATCCGGTGAGCCGCAGGCTGCTGCAGCGCTGCGAGTTCTACGTGCTGCCGCATATGAACCCCGACGGTGCGGTGCGCGGCAATCTGCGCACCAACGCTGCCGGCGCCAACCTCAACCGCGAATGGCTGGAGCCCAGCGCCGAGCGTTCGCCCGAGGTGCTGCTGGTGCGGCAGAAGATGCTGGAGACCGGTGTGGACCTGTTCCTCGACGCACATGGCGACGAAGGCCTGCCCTACAACTTCGTCGTCGGCACCGACGGCATCGCCGGTTTCACGCCGCGCATCGCCGCGCTGCAGGATGCGTTCAAGGCCGCCTGGCTGGCCGCCAGCCCCGACTTCCAGGTGGCGCAGGGTTATCCGCCGGCACGCCCGAGCGCGGGCAACACCGCGCTGGCCACCAACTGGGTCGGCCAGCAGTTCGGCTGCCTGGCCTTCACCATCGAGATGCCGTTCAAGGACAACGCCGACCTGCCCGATCCGCTCACGGGCTGGAGCGGGGAACGCTCGAAGAAGCTGGGGGCAAGTGTGTTGCAGCCGGTGCTGGTGCTGGCGGACCAGTTGCGGTAGGCCAGCCCCTCACCCCAGCCCTCTCCCCGGCGGGGAGAGGGAGCAAGACCGTTATTTGCCTTTGACGCCGAGGAGTTCGACTTCGAACTGCAGTGTGGCGTTTGGCGGAATCGTGCCACCGCCGGCGCCGCGTTCGCCATAGGCTATCGCTGGCGGGCAGGTCAGCTTGGCCTTGCCGCCGACCTTCATTTTTTGCACGCCTTCGGTCCAGCACTTGATCACGCCGTTCAGCGGAAACTCGATCGGTTCGCCGCGTTTGTAGGAGCTGTCGAATTCGCGGCCGTCGAGGAAGGTGCCGCGGTAATGCACCTTGACCACGTCGGTCGAACTCGGCGCGGCGCCCGAGCCTTCATTGAGCGAGCGGTACACCAGGCCGCTGGGCATGACCACGGCACCGATTTCCTTGGCGGCGGCTGCGGCGGTGGTGTTCTGGGCCATGGCGCTCATGCCGGCCGACAAGGTGGCCAGGCCCAGGGCCAGGCTGCAAATGACTGATTTCAAGGGAAGCTTCCTTCTGAAGATGGGGGATGCGCAGATTATGGGGCGCCTGCCCGCTGCGCTTGTTACAGGACGCACGCCATGCACCTACGCCGGCAAGGCCAAGCCGATGCAGGCATGCTCTGGGTTTTTGCAGCCATGGGAAACAGGTGATGAGCACAAGCCAATTCGATTTCGACCTCTTCGTGGTGGGCGGCGGCAGCGGCGGCGTGCGCGCGGCGCGCATGGCCGCGCAGCGTGGCGCACGTGTGGCACTGGCCGAGGTGGCGGCCCTGGGCGGCACCTGTGTCAACGTGGGTTGCATTCCGAAGAAGCTCTACAGCTACGCGGCGCACTATGCCGAGGCCTTCGAGGAGGCGGCCGGTTTCGGCTGGAAGGTCGCCAAGCCCATGTTCGACTGGGAACTGCTCAAGGCCAACCGCGCCAGGGAAATCGGCCGGCTCAATGCCGTCTACCTGCAACTGCTGGTGGGGGCGGGCGTGGAGATGATGACCGGTTGGGCCTCGCTGGTGGACGGCCACACGGTGAAGGTGGAAGGCAAAAGCTACACCGCCCGGCACATCCTCATCGCCACCGGGGGGACGCCGAACGTGCCGGCGGTGGGCGGGCACGAACACGCGGTGACGTCCGACCAGATGTTCGACCTGAAGCCGTTTCCCAAGCGCCTCCTGGTGGTGGGCGGCGGCTACATCGCGTGCGAATTCGCCTCGATCTTCAATGGCCTGGGCGCCGAGGTCACGCTGGTGCAGCGCGGCGGCCGGCTGCTCACCAGTTTCGACCAGGACGTGAGCCGTTTTCTCGAACTGGAAATGCGCAAGGCCGGTGTGGACGTGCGGCTGAACGCCAGTGTGGCCAGCATCGGCAAGACGGCCCATGGCCTGGACGTGACGCTGGCCCAGGGTGGCCTGGTGCAGGCCGACACCGTGTTGTACGCGGTGGGCCGCACGGCCAACACCAGCGGGCTGGGGCTGGAGGCCGTGGGCGTGAAGACCACCGAAAAAGGCGCGATCGTGGTGGACGGGCACTTCCAGACCTCGGTGCCTTCGGTGTTCGCGCTCGGCGACGTTTCGACGCGGCTGCAGCTCACGCCGGTGGCGCTGGGCGAGGCGATGGCGCTGGTCGACCATCTGTTCGGCCCGAAGGCCGGTCAAACCGCCCGCGCGATGGACTACGACTTTGTGCCCACCGCCGTGTTCACCCACCCCAACATCGGCACCGTGGGCTACACCGAGGCCGCGGCGCGCGAGAAGTTCGGCGACATCGCGGTGTTCCGCAGCGAGTTCAAGGCGCTGAAACACACGCTCAGCGGCAGCCAGGAGCGTACCTTGATGAAGCTGCTCGTCGACACCGCTTCCGACCGCGTGGTCGGCCTGCACATGGTGGGGGCCGATGCCGGCGAGGTGGTGCAGGGCTTTGCGGTGGCCATGAAGGCGGGCGCCACCAAGCAGGTGTTCGACAACACCATCGGCATCCATCCGACGATGGCCGAGGAGTTCGTGACGATGCGCGAACCGGTACCGCCTGGGGAATAGAGCGCGAGAGCCGGCTTACTGCAGCGCCATTTCCTGCTCCGCCTGTTGTGCCGGCGCGGGCACATGCCAGGGTGAGGCCGCGTCGAGCGCGGCGTCGAAGGCGGCGAGTTCCGCATCGGCGTTGGGCCGGGGTTTGTCCATCAGATGGTAGGCGCGCTGCTGCAGCTGGCGCAGCGATTCGGAGCGGCGCATCGCCTTTTTCACTTGCCGGGGAGCGAGCATCAGCGCGAAGGGATTGGAGGCAGCTGGATTGCGCATGCGGGCGTCCTTGCGGTGGTTGTATGGATTCGGTCGGGCATCTCTTGTGCCTCTTGCCGAGTTCGATGATCCGCCGCCGTGGGCCCGCCCGCTGTGGGCGCGCCGCGATGCCTGTTGTAGGAACACACCGCAACCGGGGCCATATTTACCAGTTTGGGATTCTTGCGGCGTTGCACAATACATGGCATGCCTTACCTTCCCGCTTTTATCGCGCCCAGCCGTTTTACCGATGCCGCCGCCGCCCTGGCCCAGGTGCAGCACATCTATCAGTTGCAGATCGAGCACCTGCGCAATGCGATGCAGCGTTTCGTGGCCGGCGACACCCTGCCCGGGCATGTGCGCGCCTGCTACCCGTTTGTGCGCGTGCACACCGAGACGGTGGCGCGTGCCTCCAGCGCCCCGGTGGAAAGCGCGCACCTGAGCTACGGCTTCGTGGCCGGTCCGGGGCGCTTCGAGACCACGCTGACGCGGCCCGACCTGTACGGCCCCTACTACCTCGAGCAGTTCCGCCTGCTGCTGCAAAACCACCAGGTCGAGCTGGAAGTGGGCACCAGCACCCAGCCCATCCCGGTGCATTTCTCGTTTGCCGAGCATGACCACGTGGAAGGCAGCATGAGCGCCGAGCGCCGCATGCTGATGCGCGACGTGTTCGACCTGCCCGACCTCGGCGCCATGGACGACGGCATTGCCAACGGCACCTACGAACCCAAGCCCGGCGAACCACAGCCGCTGTCGCTGTTCACCGCGCCGCGTGTCGACTATTCGCTGCACCGGCTGCGCCACTACACCGGCACCGCGCCCGAGTGGTTCCAGAACTTCGTGCTGTTCACCAACTACCAGTTCTACATCGACGAGTTCGTGCGCATGGGCCATGAGGCCATGGCCGACCCGCACAGCGAATACATCGCCTTCATCGAGCCGGGCAATGTGGTCACGCGCCGCACCGGCCTGCCGGCCGAGGCGCTCGACGCGCTCGGTGTGCCGCCGCCGCGCCTGCCGCAGATGCCGGCCTACCACCTGGTGCGCGCCGACAATGCCGGCATCACCATGGTCAACATCGGCGTGGGCCCGGCCAACGCGAAGAACATCACCGACCATATCGCCGTGCTGCGTCCGCATGCCTGGATCATGCTCGGCCATTGTGCCGGCCTGCGCAACAGCCAGCAGCTTGGCGACTATGTGTTGGCGCACGGCTATGTGCGCGAGGACCATGTGCTCGACGAGGAACTGCCGCTGTGGGTGCCGATTCCGGCGCTGGCCGAGATCCAGGTGGCACTGGAAGCGGCCGTGGCCGACGTCACCCAGATGCAGGGCACGGCGCTGAAGAACATCATGCGCACCGGCACCGTGGCCAGCACCGACAACCGCAACTGGGAGCTGCTGCCCAACAACCAGCCGCAGCGCCGCTTCAGCCAGAGCCGGGCGGTGGCGCTCGACATGGAAAGCGCCACCATCGCCGCCAACGGCTTCCGTTTTCGCGTGCCTTATGGCACCCTGTTGTGCGTGAGCGACAAACCCCTGCACGGCGAAATCAAGCTGCCCGGCATGGCCAACCATTTCTACCGCGAGCGGGTGGACCAGCATCTGCGCATCGGCATCCGGGCCATCGAGTTGCTGCGCGCCCAGGGGATAGATCAATTGCACAGCCGCAAATTACGCAGCTTCGCCGAGGTGGCTTTCCAGTAAGCCGAAAAACAACAATCCAACGGGATGGGCCCAACGATGCAGCTCGACATTCTCACCCTGCTGGTGATGACAGCGGTCAACCTGCTCATGGTTTCCGCGGCGCTGCCCCTGATCATGGGCCGGCGCATCAGCATTGCCGCCCGCTGCGCCCAGCTCAGCCTGCTGGCGCAGTCCATCGCCTGGTGGGCGGTGGTGGCCGGGGGCTTCGGTTTCGAGCTGGTGATGATGACCCTGGCGGTTGCCTTCATCAGCATCAGCCAATGGCTCATGCTGCGCGCGCTCAGCGGCTGGCTCGGGCACCGCCCGGGCGAGCGCTGGCTGCGTGCGCTGGTGGTGGTGGCACCGCTGGGTTATTTGTTGGGGGGCGCGTTCAACGGCGCCTTCCGCTCCGGCTGGGGTAGCTTCACCGTGGCCCTGGCCATGCTCATCGTGGCGCGGGGCACGCTGATGCCGTTGCGCCAGAGCACGCGGCCCTGGCGCTGGCTGCTGTTCGGCTGCATGGTGGCGATGGCCGGGCTGACCACCGCGCGCGGTGTGGTCGGTGTATTCATGTCCGACAACTATCTGCATTTCCAGTCGTCGCACCCGGTGAACCTGGCCATGGCCGCCGGCGCCAATGTGACCCTGGTGCTGGTCACCGTGGCCGTGCTGGTGGCCTGGCGTGAAGAAGCCGAAGGCAAGCTGCGCACCCTGGCCATGACCGACGGCCTGACCGGCCTGTTCAACCGCCGTGGCTGGACCGATCGGGCCGAGTCCATGTTCGCCAACGCCCAGCGCTACCAGCAGCCGCTGACCATGATCATGCTCGACCTGGACCACTTCAAGCGCATCAACGACACCCACGGCCACGAGGTCGGCGACCAGGCGCTGAAACTGTTCGCCCGGCTGCTGCGCGAAACCCGGCGCACCGGTGACCTGGTGGGGCGCCTGGGCGGCGAGGAGTTCTGCATCGTGCTGTCCAACACCCACAAGTCGGCCAGCACCGGCTTCGACCAGCGTCTGCGTGGCCGGCTGCGTGAAGTGGCGCAGAAGGAGCTCGGTTTTTCCATGGATTTCAGTGCCGGCGTGGCCGTGCTGAAAGACGGCGACGCCACGCTGGCCGGACTGCTGGCACGCGCCGATCTGGCGCTCTACCAGGCCAAGAACGGCGGGCGCGGGCGGATGGTGTTGTCCGAAGGCGGCCTGGGCGCCACGGTGATCTGAGCCTCTTGTCCCCTCGCCCCTTTGGGGAGAGGGCTAGGGTGAGGGCGGCGTGTCAGTCCACCAGCCCGTTCAGCTTGGCGTGTTGCAGCAGCATGATGGTCTTGCCGTCACAGATCTCACCGCTGGCCACCATCTCCAGCGCGCGGTCCAACGACAGTTCCAGCACCTCGATGTCTTCGCCCTCGTGCGCTTCGCCGCCGCCGGCCGAAACCTTGTCGGCCGCCGTGTATTCGCCGACGAAGAAGAAGATCCGCTCCGTCACCGAGCCCGGGCTCATGTAGGCCTCGAACACCTTGCGCACGGCGTGGATGCGAAAGCCGGTTTCCTCCTCCACCTCGCGGCGGATGCAGGTGGTCGGGTCATCCTGGTCGAGCAGGCCGGCGCAGGTTTCGATCAGGCGGCCGTCGGGCGTGCCGTTCACATAGGCCGGAAAGCGGAACTGCCGCGTCAGCACCACGGTGCGCCGCTCGCGGTTGTACAGCAGGATGGTTGCGCCGTTGCCGCGGTCGTAGGTCTCGCGGCTCTGGCGCTGCCACCGGCCGTCGCGCCGGCGCAGGTCAAAGGTGTTTTTCTTCAGCACGTACCAGTCGTTCGACAGCACCTGCACGTCGACGACGCGGATGTGGTCGGTACTGGTGTTTTCAGCAATCTGCACGGTTAAGCTCCTTGAAAAGCAGGCATGGCCCAGATTTTACGCTTTTCATGCATATTCGTGCAATATCAAGAAATAACGTGCAGGTGTATGTGCACGATTTAAGATGCCGTCATGCTCACCCAGCAACGCAAACAACTGATCCTCGACAAGCTGCGGCACGACGGCCGCATCGTCGCCGCCACCCTGAGCGAAAGCCTGGGGCTGTCCGAAGACACCATCCGCCGCGACCTGCGCGCGCTGGCCGCCGCCGGGC
>Ga0307515_10004821_pt1 | contig 27609 bp, 20 predicted proteins | sample 17_EM_MG_FD_194513 | JGI IMG/M metagenome (GOLD analysis project Ga0307515, IMG submission 194513) | Populus trichocarpa ectomycorrhiza microbial communities from riparian zone in the Pacific Northwest, United States - 17_EM | ecosystem: Host-associated > Plants > Roots > Unclassified | place... | reverse complement strand
TTCAGTTTAGCCCTTATTCTATTGATTTCTTTTTTCCTTTTATTAAAGTTTTTTTCTAATTTAACCCTCCAGTATTATTATTTTTATACCTTTTTTTTTTCATTTTCACCCTCATTCTTTTAATTACATTTTTCTGTATGATAGATTTTGTCTTTGGTTTCATCTTTCAATCTAATTTTATGGGTGATTTTGTATTTACACATAGGATTTTTTTTGTTAATACCATAAATATGGAGGGTGTTTAATAATTAATTTTTTAATAAAAAATGCAAGGAAGTGGATATCACATGTTAACGCGTGGGAGGCGCCCGTGCTTTTTGAAAGGGGCATACGACACCTTCCGATGGAAAAATATGTTGTTCCACCATTTCATTAGAAGCGCCTCCTCTCCCTCGTCCTCCTGGTGCGGCGCGTGATGATCGTTGATGAGCGGTTTGTCGTCGACAGTGATTTTTTCCTTCTTTTCTCTTTTGCACAAAAAGTTCACGCATGTCCTCTTTTCTTTTCATTTTTAAAGTTTGGTCCTTATATTTCTGATAGCTTATTTTAGTCCTTGTCTCTTGTAGAAAAGTTCTTGATGCTTTCAATTTAGTCCTTAAATTGCGATTTGTCATATATTATTTTTTTCAATTCGGTCCTTATTCTTTTGATTTATGTTTTTTTTTTATTAACTCTTTTGTTAGGGTTTTGTTGTTTTCAATTTCATCCCCCAATCAAAGTTTATGTTGTTTTGTTTTTTTTAGTGTAGCCTTCATACTTTTGATTTCTTTTTTTCTTTTGTTATAGTTTTTTTCTTTTAAATTTAACCCTCCAATTTTTTTTTATGCCCTCTAGTTTTTTTTTTTTCATTTCCACCCTCATTCTTTTAATGACATCTTTTTGTATGATAGATTTCCCCCCGGTTTCATCCTTCAATCTAAATTCAGGGGTGATATTGTCTTTTCACATAGGTTTTTTTGTTAATACTAGAATTATGGAGGGTGTTTTGGACCTTTTGCTCTTAATAAATATTTTTTTAATAAAAAAAGATGCAGGGATGTGGATATCATGTGTTGGCACGTGGGAGGCGCCCACGCCTTTTGGGTAGTTCATACAGCACCTCCCGATGGCCAAACCTGTTGTTCCGCGGTTTCATTAAACGCACCGCCTCTCCCTTATCATTCTGGCATGGCATGTGATGATGGTTGATGAACGATTTATCACCGAATGTGGTTTCTTTTTTTTCTTCCTTCTTTTCTTTCTCTTGCAGAAAAAGTTCACGCATGTCCTCTTTTCTTTTTATTTTTCAAGTTTGGTCTTTATGTTTCTGATTGGTTATCTTAGTCCCTTGCTCTTTTAGAAACGTTCTTTATGTTTTCAATCTAGTCTTTAAATTGCAATTTATAATATATTATTTTTTTCAATTTATTCTTTATTCTTTTGATTTTTGTCCTTACCTCTTTTGTTAGAGTTTTGTTGCTTTCAATTACATCGTTCCATTAAAGTTTATGTTTTCTTTTCGGTTTAGCCCTCATTCTTTTGATTTATTTTATCCTTTTGTTAAAGTTGTTTTCTTTTAAATTTAACCCTTTAGTTTTATTATTTTTATGCTCTCTATTTTTTTTTTCACTCTCATTCTTTTAATTATAATTTTTTATATGATATATTTTCCCCGATTTCAACCTTTAATCATTTCACTTAGATTTTTTTTAATACCAAAAAAATGGAGGGTGTTTGGACTTTTTGCTCTTAATAATTATTTTTTTTAATAAAAAAGATGCAAGGATGTGGACATCACGAGTTGGCGCGTAGGAGACGTTTGTGCCTTTTGGACGGCACAAAGAATGCCTCCTAGTTGTCAAATATGTTGTTCCGTCGTTTTATTAAAAGCGTCACCTCTCCTTCCTTCTTCTGGTGCGACACATGATGATGGTTGATGAGCTGTTTGTCGTTGGTCATATCAAAAGTTAGTCCTTAAATTACAATTTGTTATATATTATTTTTTTCAATTAAGTCCTTATTGTTTTGATTTCTGATTTTTTACCTGAGTCTTTGTTAAAGTTTTCTTGTTTTCGATTTCATTACTCAATCAAAGTTTATTTTGTTTTTGTTTTTTTTTTCACTTTAACTATCATTCTTTTGATTTTTTTTCTTTTGTTAAAGTTCTTTTCTTTAAAATCTAACTCTCCAATTTAATTTTTTTTACCCTCTATTGTTTTTTATTTTCACTCTCACCTCTATTCTTTTAATTATATTTTTTTATGATAGATTTTTTCCATGATTTAATCCTTCAATCTAAGCTCAAGGGTGATTTTGTCTTTTCACATAGGTTTTGTTGTTATTGCTAGAGATACGGAGGGTGTTTTGGACCTTTTGCTCTAAATAATTAATTTTATAATAAAAAAATGTAGGAATGTGAACACCATGCTTTGACATTTAGGAGACGCATACGACACTTCTCGATGATCAAATCTACTATTATATCCTTTTATTAACATCAATGTAATTAGGTGGTTGTATAATATTTTTTGTTTATATTTTAAATTTTTTTATATTAAAAAAGCAAAACAAAAATAGTCTATTTACTATTTTTTATTTTTAAATTACGGAGCACCGGTATCTAGAATACCTATAAAGCAGGAAGTGTCGGCACAACGGCAATGGGTGTGGAAACTAAGAAGCTAGGGTAGGACCACCACCACCATCTGTCTGCTACAGGGACCATCTCCATAATTAAGGGTTTGCTTCTTTCTCTCCTTCTTTCACTTTAATATTCTCTCCATCGATTGCTTTTGTTGCATCAATCACTGTAGCACTACTAGAAATGATGATTTATGTTTTGTAATCGGCATAAAGCAGCAGCAGCAGCAGCAACTAGCTAGCGAGATTGTTATTCACAAAGACATGGCTTGCGTGGGAGCAAGATAAAGCATCCAGTGGATCCCCAGCAAAGGAAATCGTGGCTCGAAAAGAACGGTGAGTGACCGGAAAATGAATAAAAACAACAACATCGATCATGGCCACAACACAAGTCAGAACAAACCACCGCTGGACCACTTCTTGCAGTGTAAGAAAATATACAATAAGGATGGAAAATATATGGCATCAAAATATATAGAGAATCTCACCATGAACAAATTAAGCTATTCTCAGCTCTCTCTCGTTTCCTAATTTTGTCCATAACCAACAAAGGTCATTTTCATTCATTGGCAAGACTATTTATAAGCAATCAAGCAATCAACGATATCAATCTCAGTTTATATATATATACACACACCAAGAAACTTTAGAAAATAAAGGTAGAAGCCCAATATGAGCAACTTATATGTACCATGAAGTCTGGTATCTTGTTAGGCTTCATTTGATTACTTTTTTTTTGATTTTTTGATTTTTAATTTAATTTTTTAAAAGTTTTTAGATTGTTTTGATGGTAGAAATAAATTTTAAAAAATAAAAAAAATATTATTTTAATATATAAATGATTTTTAAAAGCAAAATTTGCCACACTTATAATAAAAAATACTTTAAAAATCAACTCCCAACAAGACACACTTGCAAACAGGACCAGCTGTCTACTGGGTTTGCAATGCTAGGGAATGAAGAAAAACCCATCAAGATTTCCTAGTGGGTTGTGTGCATGCAATGCAAATGCAAACTTTGCAGTGATTAGCTAAGCTAGGACTAGGCACCATTTTTGTTTTGGAGCAGGGAGGTCGAGGTTCAATCAACAGTAGCCTCCATTTCCAATGACCAAGCATTAATCTCCTCAAACTTGTCCACCGGAACGTCTATGCATGATCCAATGCACGTGGCTTCTGGAGTGGTTTCCCACAAGTGTTGTCCAGAAAATTCAGCGGCAGATGTTGTACTGTAATAGAGAGATGAGGAGAATATTGTGTCCTCTAAACACCACTCCTCCTCGTCTGCCTTTGAGATCATGCTGCTGCCTTCTTCTTTCAGCCAGGGGAAATCAAATACCCCAAGTGCGAAATTGTTGTCTCCGGTTATTTCATTCCTGGTGTTGCTGTCCTCTTCATGGTTGCATGATCTCCTTTCGATTTTGATGTCGTTCCTTACACTACGTGGGTGACTAAGATGATCAGCTTGCATCTTTGTAGATTTATTATTTGAGGACTCCTCTTTCACCTCCTCTTCTTCTTCCTCTCTTCCTCTCTTCCTCTTGATATTCTCTTGCTCCATTACCTGTATTATGTTTCTGTAGAGAGATATCATGGCCACATTATTGCATGCTCAGAAAACCAACCCGATTCACAAGTACATACAAGACTCTCTACCAATGGAATAAAAAATGCCATGTAGTCTGAAATTCATTGAAGAAACTAGCTGGGAGAGTGATCACATGAAAGAATCTGTTATATACAAAGGGCCAAAACCAAGAGACAAAATGCTCATCATACAAAATTCAAAGAAAACAGCTGAATCTACAAATGAAATGAAAGATACATCATGCATGTGTTATAATAATGAACTCACAGCTCCAATCAAATCATTGTGTCGACAAGATAAATTAAACTTTGATCTCTTTTTTCCTCTGTCTTCTATGTGTTTGAGTCTCTGTATGTATATCTTACCTCTTTGAGGGCTCTAAGGGGACTTCCTGATCTTGTTTGAAAAGAGACTACTTTTGCTTGGTGTTGCTGTTAGCTAAAGAAGAATGATGATATGATTAAGCTTTGCTCACACGCTACGCTATTTTAAGCTAAAACAGTCCCAACCACAACACACACTTCTGTCACGCCTTTTACCATGCATCTGCTGTTTCTCTCTCTCTCTCTCTTACAGCTGCAGAAACGGCACAACAATCAATCAACAAACGGGCTGTTGGTTCCTTATTTTGCGTTTCCTTTTCTCTTCCTTCCTTCAAACCTCGTCCCTTGGTCTCTCTGTATTTTTACTCTATTTTTAGACTCATATACAGAAGAAAGGCCTGCCACTACCAGGCTTGCTGCATTTTTTTCGCAACATCATGTTTTAATCTTCTCTACTCACATGAGTTTCACGGAGATTAATTATTATAAACTAACATTACTATGATAATACTGCCATGTGAAGTGAATTAAGAACTATTGCTCCTTGGCATGCCTTTTATTCCTTTGTCCTCGTCTTTGACACCTCATTGTAATGTCCACCCAGAATAATATACCGGATCCCTAATTTTTCTCCTTTGTAATGTTGTTTTTTTATGGCTGAGATGCTGTATAACAACAAACACAACGACATTAACAATGTGGATTTTGAAGGGTTCAATCCAATCCAATCTCCTTCTGTTCTTAATTGCTTGCAATGCTTGACCAAGAAAAAATATTTGTGGGCAGAAGGGACTTCAAGTTCTATAGCATTTCTATCAATGAGCTATATATAGCAGGCGTTTCTGAGCCGTCATTCTAATCCATGAAATATTACGTAAACTGTATGATGATTTATGCTAGAGAACAGAAAAGTTCTGCTCTTTGTAATGGATGTAGGATATTCTTCCTCAAAACCCCACTGGCAAGGTTACGATAGTTAATGAGACTCCTGGCTGCATGTTGCTCGCTAATTTCTTATGATGTTGCGGGCAGAAACTGAGTCCTGATATGATGCTGGGACATTTCATTTATGAGAGAAAAGTGAAGTTTTCATTTCAAGCAGTGTTCAATCGTTCACAACCACAGCAGAGTTAAATGGACACAGAGCATCATGCCCAGTAGCAAATCTAGGATGTTTTCAGAAAATGAATGAAGCATTCAATAGGACTGCTGGATACAGTCTACTGAAGAATATGGACATAATCTATATTTCATTTATTTTACTCATTAACACATGCATTAATTTAGTAAATGAAACTAACATCAAGGGAGCCATTGCTATTGCTTTAGCACCTGACATTGACTGCTCCCAGTTGAAGATCATCTTTCCTGATCTTGTTCTGCAGATTCTCTTGCTGCTATCTCTCTCTCTCTACCTTCTTTTGTTTCGGCCAGTTTCTTTTTGCAGATTCTCTTGTTGTGCTTCTTGTAAGTAAATTCCCCGATCTTTTCAACTAAGTGCGTAATAACAGTCCATTCAATGTTTCTTCAGGAAGTTTATTTCTGTATCATCATCAAACAGCAGCTGAGATTTTGCATTTGTATGAATGAGAACCGTGCTGTGGCTGTGCTCTTGCAGCCATTACCCAACGCATATTCTCGCTGTCTCTCACCCTTGCAATGCGTTTGATCTTATAATTTGCACACAACACCACGCTCCCCACCCTGCTCTGTTCAAATATGCTTTGTGACTTGAATTGTCACCGGGGAACAAATTTATCCTAACAGCTCAAGTAATGTGTCCATATGCTGCCAGCGGAGAACAAACGCCACAGATTTCTCTTCCTTATTTAGAGATGGAGAAAGTAAATGTCTAGTCAATTCCCATTCAGTTCAAAAGACTAACAACCACCTAGTTATTCCTTGATAACCAGCACTACAAGTAGTCCCCACATGAACAGGCACCATCACGAAAATGATGAAACCGATTGGTATCTCTGATCATGATTTTCTCCACCATCTTAGACACAAACTTGAATGCTGAATGAAAATTACCACAAACTCTGATGTTCTTGTTGATGAGGATGGTGGACCAGGAGGTGCGTTGAGAAGTGCAAAAGCTAGAGCAAGCTTCTCGCTACGGTATTGCAACTTTGCTTCCCTCTCCTGCTGGTCCATAAACGAAAGCACATGGCTACTCTCTGGGACAACCAATTTCCTTGACCTTATCACTAATTTGCTCCCATATATCATGGATCTCTCAGTTACCTCATCCACAGCCACTGTCGGTCCTCCACATTCAATTAAAACAAAGTCATCAGAAAATACACTACGAAATCCTCTGTGTCGACCAAAATGCTTCCCAATCTGAGATAAAGGCTGCATACCGAAGTCTAGCAAAACTATACCATCCAGACACCACTTCTTCAGATCGTAATGGTCAAGATTTCATAGATATCCACAATGCTTATGCAACCTTATCTGATCCTGCAGCTAGGGCTAGCTACGACTGCAGCTCCATCTTATCAATTCAGACATTCTACTTCAAACACTTTTCAGGGACTTCGAACAACGAGGAGGTGGGAAACTGATCAATGTTGGCAAGCAACCTTGCTAGGCTGCTAGCTATTTGCTCATAATGTAATTTCTACTATCAACAAGGGACTCATATTTTTTCCCTTAATTTTCTGATACAAAAAGACTAGAAGCACTGAAATTTTGTCAAATAAAACTATGAACTGAAACCACAAGAGTACAGAAAGCACATGACATGGAAACTAAAAACTCAGCTCGATCTGTATTCTATTGAGTTCCCTCTTTAAAACTAGCAAACAATGAGAATCAGATTCACACAAACTAATTCAACCAAATCATATCAACACCAATTCTTGAAATTTTCTACAACCTTAACAAAACCGAAAAATGGTATATTACATGGTTTTGATTTTCCTTTTTCCTTTTTTGTGTTACCATGAATTACCGAACTATGGATCAATATAAAAAAGAAAAATGGGAGTACAAAATCATATTACTTGTTAAAAAAGGAACAGCACCAATTTTGCCAAGGATGAAAAAGACAAGCATTCAAAGACAATTCAAAGCTATAAAAGTGTAACAATATTGATAGGAAACTAATCCAATCCATGTAGATTCCGATACTTGTCTTTGAAAGTAAGGAATGTAGCAGTGTTTTCCCATGGTTCTGTATATGAGAATTTGAGGGTGGCATTTGTTTTCATCTCAGACATGAGGCAATGCCAGTGCTTGCAGACTGAGGAGCACGGAATCAAAGTTTCGTTGTTGCAATTTCCTCCTGAACAGGTTTTCTTTCAATCTTGCAGAAGATGCTCTTCTCAGCGTGACACCACCCTGATTTCGGCAGTCATCTGATGGAGGAATGGAATTCTTCAGTACATGTGATGTACCTCTCTCATATAGATGCAGTACGGTCCAACATTAATTTTGATGTAGGGTTTCTTTTTCTCACTGTCTAGTTTTCATATCTTGACAGGCCAGGGAAATTTTGAAAGGTGGTAGGCTGGTAGCTTTGGAAACTGATCGAACAGTGATGCAACAGGATAAGAAAGAGTTACACTTTGTTCACAATGTAATTTCCAACATCAATACTAGAATCAACTTCTTTTGCACATTTCTTTCTGTTGCAACCTATACCTTTTAACACCTTTGAAGGTAACAAAAGAGTTGAAATCATAAGAGCATAGGAATTTGTGAAGTAAAATTGCTATGATCATGAATTGAAACTACAGGGGTGCAAACTGAAAAAGGTCGATCAAAGTTATAGTGACTTAACCCTTTGAAACTAGCCAACAACGGATTATGTAAGAATCACACATTTATAAAATACTCGACTAATTCAAACAATTCTGATTCCCTGAAACTTTCCTAGATCCCTATACAACCCAAAAATAAAAAGTACTATGTTACATATTTGCACAAAATGGTAGGAACGAAAGGGAAAAGAAATCATTTACAGCTCCTTAGCACAGAATTTATGACAACCAGAAGAACACGTATGCCTGAGGCTTCTGAAGCAGATGTGCTGGGCAGACTCCTTTGATGGACCACTATCTGATAGACTTGATCAAAAATTGGTCCTACATGCATCGCAATCATTGGATCTGTAGGGTTTATGGCAGCAGCCACATCTGTCATCCATGCCAACTTTCTAGAGGTTTCATTACTAAAATCACATGCCAGTTGCTGTAGAAGGGCCAGCAGAACTCCTTGGCTTAAAGGTAGTGGTGAAATTGACAATATCCCCTGTAGATCAACCTAGTGAAAACAGCAAACATGTTATGAGTGAAAATTATGCTTCCAACTTTGTATTATACAATGCCTGGCACCGTTTGGCTGATCTAAGCTCAAACAAACCCAATGGTTTAGTATTTTGGTTCAAATTCAAATTGGTAGGTTAAGAGGAGAGCTGTGGCCACAAAGAAGATGCAAGAATGGCATCAGAAGGCCACATCTCACAAGAATAAAAAAACTTGCACGTGACCCCAATCAGGTAGAACATAGTTGAGTCAAGTTATGTTTTGCTCGTTTACTCAATCTCTTTACCAATACAAGCACATGTATGCCAGTCTTTCTATGTGGCTTAACACATGAACGCAGCTTACCAGTCCCAAGTTATCTACAAGCACTTCAAAGAAACCAGGCATATTGGAGTTTATCTGTCTACAATTGATGACAGAGCATACCTGAGAACATAACCAGGAAACTATTGAGACATCACTTCTGTGCAGAGCTAAGGTGAACGCTTCCTCATATTTCTGCTCAGCTATCAACCTTGACAATTCTTTTGTTGGATCCAAAGGCACCTCAGGCTGTTTATATCAACAAATACACAAGTCAGATGCAACTAAAAGCTTTGTAACTTCTAATGAAGATTGATCATTTTTACTAAAAGCAAAACCATCACAGCTGTTTAACTTGGAAGCTACTCAACACACATTAAAAAAAAAAAAAAAACCCACACAACAAACGAAAAGGGCATACCATCTCATGCATACCAGGCAATGGTCCATTGCCCAACTTCGTTGATGGATCTCCCACCTTTGAGTTTGCACCTGCAGCCGCCATAGCTAAGAGCTGCCGTTGACCATCTGCCAGCTCTCCACTTAAGGTCTGGGTGAGTGATGACGCTGAATTGATAGCATCCTGCAATAACACGTGTTAGTATACAAAATTTCAAACAGCAACTATAAACGGTACAGCATGACATGCACCTCAGTCTAAAAACATCAACAGGTCCATGCAAAGGAAAGCATTCTCTTGTATAGAATTAACCACTTTGATATTTATTGAAATCCTATCATTATAGATACCATGGAAGTTAGTTAACTTGCCACCATAAACATGCAAAGAAATTTAAGGTGGAAAATCTATATTTTAAACTCTCACATGCACCCTAAGAAAAAAAAAGGACAAGGAATATTAAGAGCCCGGTACAACAACTAAATATAAGTTTTTGTTTGGCTTTATTTTTGGCCAAAATGTGGTGGCTGAACAGCTGGTGTTGGCCATAAGCAGTACCTCCCTGCCACCATAAATTATAGGGAGGCCACCCATAGCAAGAAGACTTACTTATGAAAGGAGATTAAGACTATACTCTACTACTTGTTTCACTACATATTAGTTCAATGAAGAAAAACAGATTTAGAATGAGACCTCTCTAACGGAGGAACTTAGTTTTCCATTTGAATGAGGAAAAAATAGTATGAGAATCTTTGAATATTTGATTGGATGCTTTAGAAGTCATTTAGAATATTTTTCAAACTGGCTTCAAATGGAAAAGGAATAATTTCACAATAGACACATTCACAAGAGGGTATTTAGAGATCTAATACAATATAAAGGATCCTGCAGTTCAAGAAAAATCAACACTTAAGGGTGTTTTGAAATTCAGTTATAATATTTTAAACATCTGCTTCAGTGAAAATTGAGGAATAATTTCACAATGGGTGTCTTTAGAGATCTAATACTACAAAAAAAGGACCCTTAAGCCCAAGTGTTTAATAATTCAAACATTTTCACGCACTACATTGATGCAACAGGCTAATGCCATCAGTTCAAGAAGATATACCACAAAGTAAGATGCATAATTGACGAGTAATAAATAAAGCACAAAAACACATGAATATAGAAGATCTGCAACCTACTACTATACATATCAAAAGTACACATACCCTCAGGGCAATGGCCACAGGAGAATGCATGGAATTAAACTGTTGCTGAATGTCATTTATATGCTTATTAAGCCCATTCTGGAATGTGGCATCAACTTGATCAAACATGGCCTTGCAGGACATCTCAAATGCAGGAATAATTGAAGCTTCCAGCGTAGACCTTAATGCATCCTGCAAATACCAACAATATCATTTTCTTCTGTTTTAAGAAAGAAGCTCCTCATCCTTTTGCTTCTTCAAAAATATTTAACAAATAAGTTTCTTAATACATGTGAAAAAATATATCATCATTCATTCTTCCAAAGAGAAGAAAAAATCCCTAAAACAATTGCATAGTCCATCCAAAAGAAACTAGCAGAGTAAAATCACTGGGTCAAAAACAGTCCTTAAAGTCCTACATAAAGAGAGATAAACAAACCTTAACCTACTTGTCATTTAAATTAAATTAAGATTCATGCAAGTCAAGGTTATTGTTCAAAGATATGGCATCATATGGAACTTCAAATAACCTGAAGAGCTTGCTTGCCAGATGTTTGAAACTGTGATTGGATTTGTCTGGCCACTGTAGCTTCAAGTTTTGAACTAACTGTCTTCTCTAACTGATTCACTGCCTTCTCTCCCACCCCTTTCTGCTAGCACATAAAGAAACCTTGATCATTGATGAGCATACATAGGAACAAATAAGATCAACAGGAATGGGAAGATTATGTTATAATTATCAAGCATTTAATGAAACCATCATCTAGAGCAAAGATAACTGGACATCTGTGCATGACTCTATTTTCCAAGATTATGATTAGTGATATAGAGAATAGGCTGCTGAAACAAGAATAGATATGTTCACAAATGAGAAGCTTTGGCATTCAACCTGGAATGACTCTGTAATAGCTGATGATATGCTTTTCTCCAAAATGGGAGTGATAGCACGAGCAACAGCAGGTCCGATTGCAGCTATTTCCTTCTTTAAAGTTTTCTCCAAAGCTGTTGGCAAATCCTTGTTTATACAATTCGTGATCAAATTAGTTAACTGCTGTATACGGTCCTTCTCCAACTTCTCATGTTTTGTGTTTTCTTCTTGAAAACGAGCCCATAGAGCATCTGTGTTAGCCCTGATAATTTTCTCGATGCTCCGGCCCAAGGATGCCTCTAGTCTTTTACCTTCTTTGGAAACTGGGACAGAAATCATTGTATTCATCTGCTTCTGCATTTCTTTCTGCATGTTCAGTAACTGTGCAACGTGAAACAAAAATCATCAGTCTTGAACTCTTCGTGAAGGCATCAATCCAAAAGAAAAAATGCACGAACAAAATATTGGATAGAGGAAATCAATGGAGGAGAAAGGTTCAAATCTACACATGTTCTAGCAAAATTTAGTTTCAAGAAATGAGATTGGATTTGGAGATGAGACAGAAAAAATTAGATGCACAATGTAAAGAAGGAGGTGACAATAAGCTGACAGAAAAAAAAAAGATGATAAAAAGAGTGATAGTTGATTTTAATAATTCATAAAATATAAAAAGAAAAACAGAAAAAAGTGATATTCTCAAGATGATGACATACTGCAAGAAGTGTGTTAAGCAATCAACACATGACATCAGAAAAGTTAGATCATAGCAGTGAACTGATGTTGGGAAATATTGCATATAGCACGCTCATTGTAACCATAAAATTGCAAATCACATATACAGAACAGTTAATTGAAATTCCAATCACCTGATCAAGAGTATCCTGCAAGGCCAATATCTGAGGTAAAGCAGCATCACTAGATTGGGCACCAGAAGTGCAACCTGGTTCATTGGACGAACCAGTTGAGTTGAATGGACTCGGGGAAGGGGAAGATGGAACAGATACTTGAGAACTTTTCCCCTTCTGTTTTTTTCCTTTAGTTGCTGGGGCTGGGGCTGGGGACTGCAGGACTGCCACAGATGTTTCTGCTTCACCACTTTTTGCACGAACATCTTCAGTTATATGTTGCTCCTCATCTACACCACTAGGATTTCTATCAAGTACCTCAGTAATGCTACCTTCATTAGCTTGTCGGATTGCCCCAACACTATAAGCTTCCACATGACAATCTCTAGCCATCTGAATGCCAAGATCCGAGGCCTGAGAGTAGAAGGGTTTTTCCTTCTTCTCAGCAACAGGTGTATGAGATTCTATGGGCAAGTCAAAGTCATTATTTTGATTGGCTCCTGACTCTCCACGTGATAGTTCCCCATCACCATCCAGTTTCAGTATAGACATGTCAGCAGCATCTTCCCAATCATCTGGCTCGCCTTTATTTTTCTCGCTTGCTACAGAGTCAACCTGCAAGGCATCAGCAGGTGTCTGTTTCAGAATAGGGCTGGTGCTTTCTGTGACTTCTGAAGATATGACATTTTCTTTCTTTTCCTCGGGGCCTTTATATGCCCCATGAAGATAAGTAGTCCCAGCAAGATCTGCTTTCAGAAGAAATTCTTCTCTCTTCTTCTTCAATCTACTAGAGGTACTCTTTGATATAGTCAGCCTATCAGGTTTTTCTTTGGAACTAGATACTGGGACTGTTCCACTGCCGGGGGTTTCTTCAACAACTTTAACCTCTACTTCAACATTTTCAGTATCATTGTTCACAAGCACATCCTGAATCTTTGCCTCTCCAACATTCAGACCCTGAGTAGTTTGAGAATTCTCAGAAGCAGCACCCCTGGATAATATCTCCGATGGAGTTATAAGATGGGTTGGGTGTTTAAACATTACTGGAGGTTCAGAGACCATTGCAATACCAGTTTGTTCGATGTTCTTCTCACCCTTATTCAAATTATCACCAGTGGAGGTATCAGTAACATTTTCTTTCACAGTTTCAATTCTTCGGTCAACTGAATGATCTGAAACAGGCTGGTCACCAGCATGACCACTGAGTTGCACATTGGGATCTGTGATATTTGCTGGACTCTGGAGTCCTGACAACGACCGAGACAACTTTGGACTTAACAGTAGATGGGGTGACACAGTGTTAGTATTGTCAGTATTATTACGTGATGAAATAGTAATAGCCTTGGTTTGCCCACCGGAAGAAGCAATATCTAGCGAGCTACCAACATCAGAAGAACCCAAGCTTTCTCTTGCTACAGGAGCACTTTCAGAACTGCTAGGAGTCATTGGTGGTATGGAAGTCATGTTACCTGTGGATATCTCAATGGGTTTACTTCCATGAGATGATTCCATAATAGCAGAACCATCAGAATTAGCAGTATCAAAAGCACGAGAAACATTAGATTCTGTTTTCTCCAACACCATGTTCTCCAGAGGTGGTGGAAGGCATTGTGATAAGTTCAATGCATATTGCTGAATAGCCTGTGTTTGGACACAGTAAACCTGAACAATATTTTCTCCATTTGGTAAACAATCACTGGTTCCAGTAAGACTCAAAATAGGCATTGTAACTGTAAACTCAGCTATGTAATCCATTTGGGTTGCAGCTGGATATGGCCCATATTCTAGGTGTACAGCATATATGGCATTCTTCTTGGCATTTGCAAGAAGAAACAGGCTGGCTCGGGGTAGGGCTACAACTTGATTAAAAAATGCATCCTCAGCACTAGATTCAGCCGAACTCTTTAAGGTCAAGGTCTGAGTGCACTGCCATGATTCAGCATCACTAGGCAATAACCAGCCCTCTTCACTAGCGGAGGCCCATATCTTCACTTCCTGATTGAGGGGCCCCTGTACATGGAGATATGTAAGCGAGCATCAATACCTACAACATTGAATATATCATGAAGGAAACCAAAACCTTCAAGAACATGGAAGTGATTTTGACACCAAATTACTGACAAAATAACTGTATCACGATTATCAAAGGGCAGTAAAATATGGCTGAATTACATATATATCAAACTTTTCTTTAGTCATCTAAGAAGTCTAGCATAATTAAGCTCCATCATTGTGAAGAACAGAAATAATAGGAGCCTACCCCAGTGATAAGAACAATATGATCAGGGCGGTCAGGGGCGGTCAGGAATGCCACAGAATTTACAGGATTACCATCATGTGGTCTGAATACTGCAAGGGGTACTGCCTTACGGTCTTCCCAAATCTTGACCTGTGGAGCAGATAACGAGTGTTTGGTGAATAAAAGCACTAAAAGAATAAGAGAATGCATTGCTTATGATGGATACATTGACAAGTACTTTGATGATATGATCATAAAGAATTTGATTATGGCTTAGCTCCTTAAAATGTAACTAAGAGATCTTACAAACACAGTTTGTAATAGACTGTCCCTGCCATAAGTGCACATGTGGGAGGGAGAGTTTGGTTATTGTTTGAGGCTCTATAACCTTTAGAAACTACAAATGCTACCAGTAGAAACAAATTGACAAACTACAAGACTGTGAGGTAAGGGGGGGAAGGAGGCAACAAACCACGCCATCTGTTGAAGCTGAAGCTAAACGGGTGGTCATCCATTGACACATGGACAACTCAGTGACTTCCCCATCATGTTTACCAACAAGCTGGACCCCATCAATCAACTTATCAATGGGACAAGTAAGAGGTTGCTCCACTGAAAATGCTCCACCTTTTCCAATCTTAATGGTATCAATTTTCAAGATGAGATTTCCAATTGCAACAATCAAAATTTCCTGCAATATTCCCATTCATAGTAAAGATAAAGAAATCCTTAATCAAGACCAGTACAAGTAGTGAAAAATGTGTCGCAATGGGAAAGTTTATCTGATAACGTGAATATCAAAATCCATTATTACCTGCTTGTGTGGATGCCAGCACACTCGTGGGTGGAATGATTCTCCATCTGCTATTATGTGAAGGGCAAGGAGTATCCTTTCAAAAATTTGAGGTTTTTCTTCCTCGTCTGAGCCCTCATTGATCTTCCTTATGAAAACACGCCCATCAACACATGCGCTGCAGGGATAAAAGTAAGCATCTTCTGCTATAAAATAGGGAAGAATATCAATTCAAAAAGTTACCTGGCCAGAAGGTGAACATCCTCAGCAAAGAAAGCCATGTCTGTTACTTTCTGCATGAGAAAATCGTGTATGTTAATGAATTAGATAGTTTTTCTGCAAGCATTTAGAAAATAATAATAACCAACATTGATCTCAAAGAGATACAAAAAAATGTTGCATAACTAGAAGAAAGATACATTATTTGGCCATTTGGGGTTGCTTCTAAACATGAAAGGACAGCAGACAGCTAAAGTAATGAAATTAATGAGGCTTACTTTGCAAATCTATCCAATATCACTGTGTGATTTTAATTATAAGAAGCTTCAGTACTAAGAAAAAATCAGGATTTTATTATACACATAAGAAATTTTAGCATCTCTTATTAAAGTACACCAAGCAATTAATTGACAGAACTGAAACCAAAATAAAATCCAGAAGCAATAATGGAGAGTGATGTAGTTCTCATGTTAATATCTGTAACGCAATTGTTAGTTTGATGTCAGTGTCATAAGAAAGTTTAATTATTTTGGAGTGAAGTTTTTCCTCCACAACTCGATCAGTTGAATATTGCCTGCACTTGATTTGGAGAGAACAGCTATTGGAAAAAAACACTATCCACGTATTGCAACTTGTCAAGATAAGTTGAGAACAAACATTCTTGCAGTGTGTTCATATGTAATGGATCATCGAAAGGACTTCAAATACATATTTTATTTACTTCATAGAAATCTGATTTATCAATAATCACAAAGTGAAATTCATTATTGGTTAAGACATTGCCAATTGCTAGGTTACATGATGTCATAAATGTCAATTTTTACTCAAGTTTAGGTGCACAAAACACAAGATAATAGTGAGACTTTAACAAGTATAAGAATTAACCTGGTTATGTCCCCGAAGCAATGATCTCAAAGCAGTATTAATATTGAGGATACGAATAGCACCAGGCTTGAGTCCATAGCAAATGTAATTTCTATTAACAGCAATCTGACGGCCGAGAACAAGGCCAGGATCGGATAAATATTTGGTGATGGGTGTGACTTCAAGTTGAGGTTGCACCTCACCTTGCAATCTCACATCAATATCATACACGACATGGTTGCCATTCAAGTGTCGACCCTTAGGGAGCTTGGTACTGAGCATCCTCGCAGGGGGAGCACAGCATTGCTGCGTTGGAGATGCTAAACTAACAGGAGGGGCAGATGGGACAGGAGGACTGGTGGTGATGAATGCAGTTGAGGGAGTGGAAGAAGGGAAAGGTCCACTAAGATTAGTGGATTGCGGAGGCTGCTGTTGGTTTTGATTGGTCAAGATGTCCATCAAAACAGCACCACCTGAATTATTAGGTGAGAGTGGAGGAGGAGAGGGTGCAAAGGAAGAGATGGGTTGTGGTCTATTTTGGAGATGGATGTTAGTATTTGTGAGGAACTGATTGTGAAGTTGCTGAGGAGGAGGTGGAGGCGGGTAAGGGGAGAGATAGTGAGGGTGGTGAAAAGGGTGGTAAGGGCCAGTAGGAGGTGGATAAGAAGAAGATGGAGTTAGATAAGGTGGAGAAGAGGAAGGGAGAGGGAAGGAAGGAGAGGTAGTGAGATTGCCACTTGTGGTAGTGTTACTATTGGGAGATGGAGGAGGACCTTGCTGCTGCTGCAGTTGTTGTTGGATATGGGGCTGCATCATATTCATAGGATTTGAAGAAGAGGGCTTGAACAGTTTATTCAGATCAAAACCTCCTCCTCCCCCTATTATTCCCCCACCTCCTTGTTGTTGTTGATTTGGATTGCCAGGTGAAGCCATTATTAAGCAACAGCAAGAAGTGATCTGATAATATAATATACAGTGATTGGAAACAATCAGTCAGATTGATAAAGAAAGGAAGGAAGCAAGAAAGAGATATAAAAAAGCTTACAGAGTGGAGGAATTCCTGGATCCGTTCAAGTTTAAATCTTTTTTCAGATCAGAAAGACAACACACCTTTCTTTCTCCACCTCTCTTCTCTCTCTATTCTGTCGTCCCAAACTAGGGTAGCGATAGAGTGAGAATTTGGAGAAGAAAGAGAGAAGGATCGAAGGGGAAAAAACAAGTCTTTTTTTATGTTACTTTGCTCAGATGTGTAGATTGACGCCAATGAACAGCACAGACGTAGCAAACGGAGAGAGGAAAATATGGAAAGAGAGAACCTTTTATTTCATTTGTTAAAGTTGTAATTACAATTATTATTACTAATTTTGTATTATTATTATTATTATTATTTATTTATTATTATTATTATTATCGTCGTCATCTCTTGTGAGCGTCATCAGCATTCAGCAGAGGTACCGGACAAAGCACCCATCTGTCGTTGGTACACGTTACCCAAGTTTGCATCTTTCACTACTGGAATCACATCCTTTCAAGCTCCCAAGTTGATCAAATCGTAACTGAACTACTTTCTGTCCTATGTTGACAATAAAATTACTAGGTTGATTTTTCATGATTGGTCTGGACTTTGGAGAAGGGAACTTCCATCCACGAAGTTTCTCAAAATGGCCTTTGATCCTTCATTCTTGGTGGAAGGTATGGCAACATAATCAAATTATCCCTGCTTTCCAAGCCCTTCTTTTCTCTGAAAGATTATGCATTTATTTATACAAATTCCTGGAGATGAAAACAAAGATGAAGTGGCCCCACAGAAAATCAAAGGATTAACACAAGGGTAAGACTTTCCTGCATTTTTTTTCACAATTCAAGGTTTTGTTTCAACACAGATACAGATGAAGGAAACTAGAACAGCCAGTATCAAAGGAAATGGGAAGCAGAAGAGCAGCCGACGGATTTACAATCAATGGACGTGATATCGAGATGGATTATACATATCCGTTAATGCCCTGAATAGACACTTAAAGAAAACAAGTCACGATATTCAGACTTGAAAAAACAGGGGAAATCTTAAAGAACACAAAACGTGTAAATTGGTTGCGTTCAAGTATAGCAAATGGGTATTCAATTTCAACTGCAACAGCCTCCAGCTTGGGCAGAAGCACCATCCCTGCCTCCTGATGACCCTGGAATACCTCCATATCCAACTTTTATCCCATAAGACTGCAGAACATCCAATTAGAATATCAGCCAAACTAGTTTCAATTTTATCTAATAATATTAGTCAAAAAATGGCATCAGTATTGAGCATGCTTCAAAATTGTATGTGCAGATTGAAAAGCTAAGTTGACAATGGATTGAGCTCTTGAAAACTCAGAAACCAACACTTTAAAGATTGATAAGAAACCTTATGGAGTACTGCTACGTAACTGTCAGGGTGCCAACTGACGTCACTCGTATCTTTTCATGAGAAGAACAATATAAAGAGCAATGTCCAAGCAAGCAAAGCTAATTATAAGCTTCAAATAGCTAACAAGTGGAAAACAGCCAATTGAATAGAGGCGAATGAGTGTAAGAAGGAAGCAAAAATCCAAATAGAATACCAGCCAAATCATTTACAACTTTCATTCAATAATAATTGAAGATATGAATGCCAGCATCATGTCTCTATTTGAAAATTAACCATGCTTAAAAAACGGTGTACAATGCAAATCAACAATATAAGATGAAAACGTATTGAGGTCAGCAAAACTTGCATGTCAGCAATATGAAGATCGAAATAAGAAAAATATTTCAATTTGGAAACCCTTGTAGAACATAATTTCCAAGTTGCCCCATTAACATTTGAAAATCCAGATCTTGTCATGAGAAGAACAACATAAAAAACAAACAATCAGAATGAATGTAGTTAACCTTCAAAATTAAAACTTCAGATGGAAAATATAAAGCAGCCAGAAGCTTCGGTAAATGATGAGACTTCTAAAAAACATAATAGAAATACGGATATAACTGTGCATAATAAACAGGTCTAACCTCATTTGATACATCAAAAACTCCATCTTGAATCTTCTTATATATAGTTGCAGCTGTTTTGATAAAAGCCTGCACAAAGGATGTTGCTATAAGAAAAACTTGACAAACAACAAAGAAAAAGTCTATAATTGTTTCAACGTATAGGTCATCCTATGTTCATTACTCACCTCCTCGACATTCTGAGCAGTTTTTGCAGAGGCCTCCATGAAGATCAAGCCATGCTCCTTTGCAAACTGCTCACCTTCTTCAGTGCTGACAGCCCTTCTATGAGCAAGATCAGACTTATTACCAATGAGCATAATGGTCATGTTTGCATTGGCATGCTGCCTTGCATCTTCCAGCCAGCTCGCCAAGTGATTAAAAGTTTCCCTCCTGAATAAGAAAACCAGATATCATTCAGGGCCAGCTTAGGGTACAATATAGTGATTGAAAAAACAGAAACGCACACATTTGGACGCCAAATCAAAAGGGCTCCATCTGTGTCATGAAATTACTTGATTATGATGCCCAGCGTGAGAGACCAGGTGGTAGTGGTTTAAATTAAGGAAAAGCAAATGAAGAAGAAACCCTAAATTGTATGTGAAAACAATAGAGCCCATTTTGAAGATTTTGTTTAATTAGGTACCTAGCTAGCTGGCTACAGCAGCAGCATAAGTTACAATATCATCTTCTTCAGAAGAAGAAACAAGCAAAAAAGCATTATAGTTACAGCATAAAAGAAGAGGATAGGGAGAGAGAGGGGTCGGTACCTGGTAATATCATAGACAAGCAAAGCACCGGCAGCACCTCTGTAATAAGACCTGGTTATGGATCTAAACGACTCTTGACCCGCCTAAAAATCATAAAAATCGGAGATTTAAACATAATTATCGATTTGTTCTATAAGAGAAGAGAATTGAAATTAAAGAGAGAGAGAGAAGGGAACGAACGGTGTCCCAAATTTGGAGTTTGATAGGCTTGTTATCAATGGTGATCATACGAGCCCCAAACTCAACACCGATGGTAAGGTCATGCACCGGCTGGAATCTCTTGTCCGTGAATTGCAGCAGCAAGCACGATTTCCCTACTCCTGTTCATTCAGTTTTTTTAGAATTTAAATTTAATAAAAAATCATGATCAAAATTAAGAATTTAAGAGACAAAAAACGAACCAGTGTCGCCGATGATGATGTACTTGAAGAGATAAGCGTAAGACATTTTTCGAATAATAAAAAAATGAAATATGGTTAGCTTTTTTTGGAGTTATTAATAAAGAAGACGACGGCCAAGCAGAGGGAGAGAGAGATTGGATGCAAATTCCAGCGATGCACAAGCTTAAATTAGATTATTGTTATTAATAATCAGGACTGGAGGAGGAGGAGGACGGCGGCGACGACGACTCCCGCACCCTTCCTTCCTTCCTTCTGGTCCTCGCTGTCGTTTCCTCTTTCACCGGATTTTCTTTTCGTTTCTTTTTTACTTTAATTTATTACTGTTATTTTATAGTTTATTTGGTCGCTCTCTCACCTCACCGTCTTCCTTGCATTCCTTGCGCAGAAGAAGCCCAATGGCCCATTATCATCAAACTTCACTTCCATGCCCTGGAGTTACTCTTCTTACCACCTTTAAACCAATCTTAATAACATACAGTTGTTTGTTCATTAAGTTATGCTAAGATTTTTAGTTCAAGAATCACATGTTTGCTTCTCATTACAGATACTTCTCCGTATTCCTTAACAATCAATTAATTACAGCTAAATCAGTCATTATTATTTACATATACATGCCCTGCCCATGCAGATTGCAGGCTCTTTCTTAATTATCACAATAATCTCTAGGCCCCCCCTCCTCAGTACCATATATCCATGTCCCAACCACTATTATTGGAGGCATCTATGGTTACTGTCACCAGTTTATCTTCTTCTCCGTACTTCATTTCTTCTTCTTCTCCATTTATGGAGCAACCCTTTGGCTTCACACTCGAGTATCCACCAAAACTACCTGCCCCTCTTCCCTTTATGTGTATTCTTCCATTATAGCTTGATGGATCACCACACTGCTCAACTGACTCTATAGCTCCACCACTGTTGTACATGTTCATCAATCCGATGGGTGCGAACTCAATCCTCTGATAGTAAACCTGCGAAACCATCGATTGAAATTTAATTTACCAATGTAATGCATGTGAGCTGAGTGCAAGAGATTTCGTAGACCAATAATTAACCTTGATAGGTGATACAGTAAAGACATCACATTCCAGAGTTTGTAATCCAACACCAAACTTTTCTTCCTTCGGTAACCGAGACACTGATCCTGAAAATTTGCGAACATTTTGCCTGTCAGCAGATTGCTGGGGTGGCGACTTGTGGTTACTTGTATTTCAAAATATTAGAAACATGTGGGTCCCTTCGATTCTCCCAGGGGAAAAAAAGGAACAGAAAGAATGCTGTGAGTGAGATCCTTATGCTGCCTGTGAAAAAAAAAATGTGGCAGGAAAAGGTTACCTTTATTGAAAGAATAGATTGCACAATCTCCGGTCCACAGTTTCCCAGAGACCTCTTCAAAATACTCAACATCAGCAGGAGAAACTTGTCCAGATACCTCTGCACTATTACTGACATGATTCTGGTTTGTGTTATCCAGACAAGGCCAGCTTCCTGCTCCTTGGCAGTTGAACACACCAATAACTCCAGTGCATTTGTTCAAATTCCAAATCTTCAGAAGACTTGATTTAAAAAATTCCCAGAATGTCAGGAGGAGTGAATAAATAAGTGAATTGAATTTCCATACAAGTAAAGTGAGAAAGGCACCTCTTCCCATCCATAACTGGGTCAATGAATAAACAATCTCTTGATGGTCTTCCTGGATATTTGGCTCTAAGCACTGATCCATCAGGAAGTACAAGCCTCTTAAGTATCTTGTGATCATGCTCACCAGGTTTATCACTGTTGACAATTCATAGCAATATTGTTCACCTTTTGCAAGATAAACCATTATGAATGTGAAAAGTAGGGGAAAATGAATTCTGAAACTACACAAATCTTACCTGACATAGACAGGACACCCTCCCACAGCTCTAGCGATGGCATGAAATTCAGCTGCATCATGGAGACTCTGCAAGTCGATGAGACGTTCATAGACTATCAGAATTAGAAATTAGTTGTAGAAGTTTTTAAAGATGAATGATGAGTAACTCCAGACATACATAGAACATATCCCAATCTGGAACAACAACTTCGCCAAGAAATATGCTGTTAAAAGCCACAGCAGCTATGTGCAGTGTCTGTGTAGCTGGATTTTTCGGATAGTAATCATCAGAGGCCCGTGTAATAGCACTTCTTTTTGAGCTGCACTAACAAACGGTTTTTATTTCCATGAAAATCACTGCTCAAGCTGAAGGCGTGAAATGATCAGAAACAATGTTTAATTGTGAAAATACACCAAATTAGACAACTTTAACAATCCATTTTCAAGTCCTGAATAATCTGTTGCATATTATTTCCTACATTTGCAATTAATCAGATTGACCAAGTCACTCAATGCATGCTACAAAGGAAAAAATTTGAACTTCACAAAAGCTAAATTCTGCCGTGTTTGCTGGACATTGTTCAGGTTTCTCTATATTCATGAACTCTATCCTGGATGAATTAGTATGAGTTCATGAAAAAAGAATAAAAATAGGGATGTAAATGGATATATAAGATACTGACTGGTAAATGGAGTCTGTGCTCAGACCCATACAGCAGATAATGCTGTTGTCCTGGAAGTTGGAAGCTATAGACTTCTCAAGTGCTTCTTGGAAATGTCTGGTAAGTGAGACTCGACCTCCTAAATCAGTCGCAATAGTTTCCAGTATATTCTGAACATCAACCTTAACCCCATCCACATCCTGTGAAACAAGATAGCTGTGTAGATCATCATAAAACTGAGATATTCTGTCAGGGTCAATTGCACCAACACCATACTTCTCCATGCAATCCATAGCTAGATCCCTCATATTTGCCAAGTTCCCTGGCGATTGCAGTGGGTAGGTTAATTTGGGATTATACTTCTTAGTATCACGAGCATTTGGAACAAGGCCTCCCCAATATCCCATGAGGGCATGCCATACATAGACGTACCTGAAATTTTGGAAAGGGAAAAGGAAGAAGGAATTCAAGACGCTTCTAGAAAGTATGAGCATTAAGATCGAAGTCACGCTGATAGTTGTGTACTTGGTCTGCTTGAAGGACAGTTGCTATGAACTACTCTGCACCATCCCTGTCTACTACTATCATTAAGCCCCCAAACACCACCAAAAGAAAAGATAAAAGAACCTCTACTGGACGTCATGGGATGCTTACTTAAGGCCAAAATTCCTCTTAATATCTGCAACAAAATGTTTTAGATCATTTGGTGCATCAGCCTGGGATTCCTTGGATCTTCTCCGAAACTTGTTGTTTTCTTCAACGCTGACTAACCTGCCTCCAAACCTGAAATTTGGGGGAGATCAGAAAGCCTGCATTTTCCGTATTAACATAAAAGGAGAAGGGATAAACTTACTGTGAACCATCAATAAATGGCTCTACTTCTTTTTGGAATTCATTAGTGGTATCCTGCCAACCGTCATCTATTATCAAAAACTTTGCTGGAGTGCCTCCCTCGGATAAACTATGAGAGTGAAATGAGGATGAATTTAGAAATTCCATGCTAAGCAACTGTTGCTTTGCCGATCATTTTGGAAGTCAATGTGTTGTGTGTGGAGTAAAAATGTGTTAAGAATTAAGGACATAGATTAACCTTTTCAAGCCATCTTTTATTCCTTGAGGATTTACTTCCTGATAAAAAGCATCCCAGGTGCACCAACCAAACACATCTAGTATTCCTGGCATCTGCATCATAAAGCATTGAAGAAATTCATTAATTATTATGCTTTCATTTTCTTCCTTTTCTACTTTCCTTCAAGCAAGAAAAAGTAGGTGGCCTGTATGAAGATGCAAAGAGTAAATGGTGGCCTAAGTTGCCTGTTTCGTTTCCCTGACAGAAAAGGTTCCAGTCTGCTCCTCCAAAATCCTGCATATGGTGCAAAGAGCATGTAACAACAAGAAGCCAGGAAGGTAGAAGACTAGCTACTCGAGATCTCATGGGATTTTTAATTCAATTTGCTGCTCAGGATTTAAATTCAAACGACAATTAAACATCAATACTCCATATGGAAACGAAATTACCCCCATTTAATTTCTAATATTTCCATTATAAAAGAAAAGGAATCAAATATTTTCTTCAGAATGAAACTGAAAGTTTCTCAGAGGGCTGACCTACTTCATTGATTCCTTCATTAGATCAAATGGATGGTTCCCATAATTCACAAAAACTGCTCTTATGGATTCTGAAGTAACTATAGCGGGGTCACCTATCAAAACACACAGAAGATCAATTCTTAAACCCTGAAGAAAGAGAGGAAAGGGATGAGAAGATGGTTATGAGATTGGAAGAACAATCACAGATGTTCATTCATGCGAACACCTTGATGTTAACAGACACGTACAAGTGCAGGAGTTTTGAATTGGCAACTGAAAGAAAGTTAAGGTTTACCACTTTCAAGACAGAACTCAAGTTCATTTGATGAGTTCCCCTGCAAGCTGCTTCGAAATTCACCATCTAGCAAAGGTAAGAATATGATATAAGAGGGAGAATCATTTGACTTGTCTAAATCTGGTCCTTTCCTAGCTTCCAGCAGCAACATCTGAGTTTCAATAGGAATGTCACTTCCTGAATTCCCCACTCTAGGTATCATCCACCAAACTTTAAATCTAAACAGACTCAGTAGTCTGACATCCCTGCATTGCACAATCATGTTCTAAGAAAACTTCCCATTGAACTAATAACCCTTCTCAATTTGATGTTGAACTAGAAAACAGGGCAAGGTAACAACAAGAGGGGCCTTACTGAATAACTCCAAGCTTGAAAACATGTCTGGAACTGCTTTGAGAGGAAGTAGCACCCAAGAATGCAGATGAATCCGACAAAGGTGTAAGGAAGACATTGTCAGGCACTCCTGTGATTGCTTCTTGGCCATTTAGACTGAGAGTTCCATCTTTTAGTAAGGGCTTCGTACTGATAAACATAGAATGCTTCCATTTGTAACAATTGTTCTTATTGAGACGCAGAAGAGACCTGTGTGGAAGGAATCTCAGGGTCTGGATATTACAATGGGGTAAGAATGTGGAGGAGGAGGAGAAACAAGAATTGGGTTTCCGAGGCCTAGTTAACGTTGTCATACTCACCATATTCATGTTCACGTTGAGGGGGTTTGTGGAGAAGGTATGAGACATAATGTTCCTGTTCGTGTGTTTTTAAGGTCAGTTAAGAATTTAGAATTTGACAGTAGGAAAGGACAAGGCTTTAAATATAGAAGACTGACAGACATGGAACAGTGAAGAAAGCAGGTTGGTAGGAGGGATCTATCCTGTAATCATTTGTGTGTGTGTGATGGAAGATGAATTCCAAGATGATAGGGATAAAAAAAAAAAAAAAGAGGCAAAAAGAGAAGAGTATTGGCCTTTGTTTTATGATCACATTTAACCCTCAATGGATACATGCAAGGGAAGGCCTTGTCATTTTCTATCTTCTTAGGAGTTGGAGTATCCTCTCATTTTTTGAGGACATATCTGCCCACTGAAACTTGATCACATAATAATAGTGGCACAAATGCATCGCCCTCTTTCCAATCCATGAGTGTTGCTTCTCACAAATCAAAATTACTATTTAGACATTTAGACACAGCCCAGCTAGGAAAAAACAACAGAATATTTGGCATATTAACCCTCGAGGTCTGCCGTCTTGACGACAGGGACAGCCATGGTCATCAACAGCGTTCAAGGAAAAAAAAAGTCTTATTTTGCGTTGCTTTTATTATCATATAATTAACTACAAATCATTTTAAAAATCTAAGTTTCTAAACCTAGTAAAGTTTATTACCTGATGGCAGATGTGGTGTGTTAAGCCGTGGAGTCTATGTTGATTTAATATATCATTGTTATTTAAAAATTAAACACCTTGATTTTTTTAAAATTTTTGAAAAGTTTTATTTTTTATTTTAAATTAATATTTTTGATGTTTTTATATAATTTTGATATATTAAAATTAAAAATAAATTTTCAAATAAAGTTTTTAAAAAGTAATTATTATTGTAATTTTTCTGAGTAGAGATAAGAGGGGGGAGGTGGTAGAGAAAACTCTGTACTGAAGAACAGCAAGGCCATCTGTAAAGGTGATATGTGGTGCAGGGAGGATCTGCTATGATTTTCCTCTTTATGGAGGAAAAGAACAGTGAGAGAGAGAGAGAGCGCTATAATTTTTTATCCACCAGCTATTGTCCATCAACTTTTTGTCCCCTTGCTTTTCGGGAGGAAAATCCTGCAGAAGAGCTGCTCTATCAAATTCAGAACCTGCAGTGAAAGGACCCTAGATTAATACTGTAATTTGGTTTTCTTTTTAAAAGATGTTGCGGTCCAACAGCAACTTAATAATTTTTTTAATATTAAATTAATAAAATATTAAATTAATTTAAATCAACATATTAAATTTATAATTTTCAAGTTACGAGATTATGATAACCTTATAAAAAATAAATTAACATAAATTATAAAATTTAATTTTCAATTAATCTAATAAATAAAATTTTAAAAAATAACTTAAAAAGTAAACCGAGTTAACTTGTCATATTCGTAACTCGAGTTATAAAATTGAAATAATCTAATAGGGAATAAATTGAAATAAACTATAAATTTAAATTTTCAATTCTCAATTAAAAAACAATTTAAATTAATTTGTTACCGAATATCTAGGAAAGAAAAGAAGATCTGATTTAATCCATACGTTTCAATTTTATATTTTATAATATTTCTTGCTCTGAATATTGAATTCTTGGAAAAATAAGCTGTGCCAATATCATCACCCCAAAGGCCCAAACCATCGCTACAGTCTGAGGAACGACTTGCCCCGATTCTTTCAATATATATATATATCAAAAATTAAAAAAAAACATAAAATTAATATTTTTTGAAATATCTTTGAATGGTTTTAATATATTTATATC
>Ga0307515_10004820_pt1 | contig 27617 bp, 34 predicted proteins | sample 17_EM_MG_FD_194513 | JGI IMG/M metagenome (GOLD analysis project Ga0307515, IMG submission 194513) | Populus trichocarpa ectomycorrhiza microbial communities from riparian zone in the Pacific Northwest, United States - 17_EM | ecosystem: Host-associated > Plants > Roots > Unclassified | place... | reverse complement strand
ATGAAGAAAGCCAGGGCAGCAGAAGCCAGACTCCGATCACTTACCAAGACATACGGCGTTGTTCCTGAGAGCGTACGGGCCGTCCAAGTGGCGTGCGTCCAAGCGGTCACACTATATGGGAGCGAGCTCTGGTGGGACCCCCGGGAAGTAGGCTGGCGAGACGACCTCCAACTCCTCCTCAATCGACAAGCCAGGTCCATCCTGGGCGCGCTGCCCACGGCCCCGCGAGGTGCACTAATGAGAGAGTCAGGGCTTACACCGGCGCCGGTGACCTTAGACTGCAGACAACAGCGATTCGCAGCGAGACTAGAAAACGCGTGCAGCAGCAAGCTACAGGAGCTACACAGCAACCCCTCCTCCGGTGCGCCGATATGCAGAGTAGTCAGGAAAGAGCATGAGCATGGTCGGACAACCGAAGGCATGAACTGGCCGGCCCCGGGCGAGGAGCCAGCGGTCCGGACCGCCATACTGGACGACACAGCTGCAGCAAAAAGCGCCGGGCAGCGCTGGGCAAGAGAGAAAGAAGCCAAAATCGGAGCAGGGGTCTGGATGTGGTGGACAGATGGATCGCGCTCAGACGATGGCCGAGTGGGAGTCGCAGCGGTGTGTAAGCACGGAAATGAATGGAGGTCTCGCCCGCAGCTTTCTGGGCACCGGACGTATGGAAGTCTTCGACGCCGAACTGTGGGCGATCAGGCTCGCGCTTGACGTGGCGATCGAGCAGAGAGAAACATTGCAGATGCATGGAGTGAAGACGGTGGCAGTCTTCAGCGACTCACAGGCCGCAATTCGACGAGCGGCACACCTGGAGCCGGGCCCAGGGCAGCGACTGGCGAGGCGGATCAACACAAGGGCGCGGAATCTCCTCGCCCACGGCATCGCAACCAAGATCCACTGGGTCCCGGGACACTCCGGCATCCGCGGAAACGAAGAAGCAGACCGGCAGGCCAACTTGGCCCGAGACGCCAGCGGGAGCACAGTGATAGAGCGGCCATACACCTCGGCCTCGAACACGGCTAGACCAATCTCCGAAGGAAGGTCGGCAGCTAAGGCGGAGTGGGAGGCCGACAAGTGCAGCAAGCACTTCAGCTACAGACTCAAGGGCAAGGCGGGGACCAGGAGACCTATCCCAATGACAAGCGTAAAATGGCTGGCCGCCAGGTTCTACCGACTGAAGTCCGGGCACGCGCCCACTGGAGTCTACCTGAAGTGGTTCGGCCACCGAGATGACGACAAATGCTGGTGGTGTGGAGGGAAGGTGTCCCAGACGCGGGAGCACCTCTTCCGCCACTGCAGCAGATGGAAAGACCAGCAGAAGACGCTCTGGAAGACAGTGGGACAGGCAACAGGCTGGAAAGCAGGCAGATGCCGACACGTGCAGATCTCGGAGCTTTTTACCATAGAGGAGTGCGACCAGGCGGTGATGGACTTCTTGGCGGCCACTGAGGTCGGGAAGTTTCCGCCCAAATGAAGTAGCGGTATGGACCGGGCTCAGGGCGTGGGGCTCGGGGGCGGCGCTGGCGGCAACGGGATTTTACTACTCTCTCTTTCTTTCTTTCTTTGTTTCTTTCTTTCTTGTCCTTTTTGTATTTCTCTCACCTTTCATTTGTCAGCGGGGACGAAGGGTAACGGAGGGGGAGCTCCGCCATCTAGCCGGCTCGCCCGGAGGCGGAGGGGATATCAGGGTCCTGTCATACTCTAATTAGAGTCAATACAGTATGATCAAACAACTGCCAGGTGTGCAGACTCTGCCAAAATATCCTTCCCAGGGCAGTTTCGGTAACTTCCTGGGGCCGGCGACTTGCCTGCATCTCCCTCTGACGTCTCAAGGGGTTCCAATTCTTGGAACTGCATCTTCGGCTTCGGAGGTGAATCGTCATCCAGTCACTCCTTTGTTTGACATTATGATCGTTACTTCTCTGTGGGTTTGGGTTTGGTTTCCTTATTGACATCTGTGTTGAAGCGCTCATTGTAGATCGCTTTGTCTACAGCATTCGGTGGTGTATACCACTGTTGTTCTCTAAATACCACATCTTGGGAGTGGTGAAGTGTCCTGGCAAGGGATCGTGTATGAAGAAACGCTTAGACAACATGCTGTACCCAACGAATATGCCAGTAGTGGCACTGTAATACAGCTTCTATCAGTTCTCTTTACGAACGTGAAACAAAACAAAGCATCGTAGTACGCGGTTATGCTTCAAAGATGACCTCCTCCCATGCCAGGCCTTGTATGGTGTCTTACCAACCATGGACCATATCGGAGGAGGGTTCTTAAAATAGACCACCACGGACACTGTTAATGCCAAGTACCTTTTCGAAAGTCAGGCATCGTACAGCATGCATTGTACCCGGTCCAAGTTCATATGGTTCGATTTTTCGACGCCACAATTCGACTGAGTTGAATTGAGCGTAGTCTTTTCCTTTATCATGCCCTCTGATTTTGGTATTCTCCGAAATTCTTGGAGGGATACTCACCGCCTCCATCAGTACGAAATCGCATCACTTGCTCGCCCGGCATCTTTGCTCCCCAAGGCTTCCAGGGGTTGAATTTCTGAACGGCTTCCCACGTGTACCTCAGTATGTACTCATACATACGCCTGGTTGCCTTGTTGATGAATCGCAGCATATATCGACCTCCTGCAATGGTTATTTTCAGGGGAACGCAATTGCCCAAGTACACAAGCTGCTATGGCTTAGTGACGCAGCAGGTAGTTGGGGTACATAGCTTCCCAACCAACTTGCACATGATGCATCACTCACAATCGCTCTTCCAGTTCATCGTCGGAGCATAGGTAACTATCTTTGGCGAAATCTCCAACTCCTTAATGCTGACGTGTGCCCGGTGGCGGTGCCATAACATCCGCTTCTCTGCATCATGTCGAGATGAATCCCCAGCAGTCTAAAGTGCCAGCAGGCTGCTGTTGTCGATATCTGTGTATGTGGACAATGCTGCAGCATGATTCCCAACAAATAGCCTAACGACCTGCAGTGCAGTGGCAATCCATTTGTCATGGCAATTGTAGAGGTTGGTACCATACTGATTCACCGGTTCGACATTGACGACCTTGTTCATGATCAGAGACTGTGAAATGTGATTGACTGACCCCGGCAAATGCACCACTTTTTGGAGTCTAACACAGGGAGATACACCATAAGTCCTAATCAATAAATGCCACTAGCGACTTCTGGAGGAATAAAGAGAAGACTGATTGATGCTTCACTCAGGATGCATATAAGGGTTACACCTCAAGGTAAAAAGGTAACTGTTCCATTCTCTGCTTGCGAAAGATGGTATTGACCTAAGAGTATTGTCTTACGCTATGAATATACTGGAGCACATAATTCAAGAGTATCCTACTGAAGAGATCCTCTGGATTAACACATGATCATGTCAGCCCTTAGACGATTTTCAGACTCAGGAGTATCGGCCCAACAAACCGGGACGTATACTCAAGGAACAATTGTTCTCACATACGACAACTGGATGTATCGACTTGTCTTATACAACGCAGCAACGTAGTTGCGCCTCAGCAGAAGGAGTAGTGCCCACTCCAGAGTATCTTACAAATCCCCACATTATCGGGCTGGTTCTTCTGACTTAGGTGTATCGTCTTGCTCTCTTCCTGATCAATGACTTGCTTCAACGAAGGTACTAAAAATAACAAAGTATAAGAAGTGATAGGTTTATCCGTGATATGGAACTGTAGAGGAATGTACAACTCTGGACTTCAAAGGAGAAGTATCCTCGTTGACTTGAAAACAGAACTACTAGATAATACATGGGAATAAAGTTATGGCTTAACCTGCAGGTTGAGAAGGTGAATAGGCATCCGTGGATGAATCCAAAGTAGAGTGTATGTTCGATAGAATTGTTATCCATGTCCTTCCTTCATGTCGGTATCGCTGATATATATAAGACAATCCATATCCTGAGGAATCACAAGACTGCCAAAGCCGGTGTAAGGGAGCATATGCACGCGTCCGGCTCTGTAGGGATACGGCTGATATTATGGTATACGGTTGCTCATGGTGCACGAGTGAGATCAAGTGGAGAAGTAAGTTGTAAGATTTTCGGTAAAGATCTAAGTGTCGTGGCGATGACGATATGAGTGCAGTTACACGGCGCTGGACTTATCACATGCCGCACCTTTACAGCCAGTTACGGAGTTCTCATTCGCGACTGCCTTTGTCATCCTTGCTTCTACCATTGATGGTCAATTTTTAATTCCCAGGAGTGCTAACGACATCATCAAGGTAATGAGCTCGTATTGCGACACTATTGCGATTGTCGACATCTTGAATCGTAAGAATATTATCTGAAGCCAATTATTAATCAATAGGTTTGTGTTACCATAAGACGGTGAGAGTGCCCTCCTATATACCCACCGGGTACATAACGGTTTAATGATTGCGGCAAACGACAGAACCCTCAATGTGACTATGCTTTATTGGAGCCAAATATACAGTATTCTGCAACTGAGCTGTTTTGCCATATATCGAACGGAGAGTATCCTACGCCACTCAGGAGATTTGAATTGTGAGTCCCATTCACTCCAGACCAAGGAGGTTTGATCGAAATATCGGTTGATTCGTATACGTCCAGTCGGCAGAAAGGTCTCCGATATGTTACTGATTGGTGATTGAATTATCTCGTATATGGCTCTGCATATCTCTCGAGATGTCATAATGGTTCGATGTTGACGACACTTCATCTCCCTAGGACTGAAACATTGGAGCATCAGAGAGTAGTCGTTTGTTCGGCATCTATGAATAAGGTTCTCTGGCGATAAGGACTACCCACTGACAATAGAGATCATACGACCAATGCCTACATAAAGATAATTCACATCATGTCTACATTTGGGACGATCACTGTCGTTGGTCCATTGATATGAAGGTAGGTTAATGATAATATTACAATTAGGTGAACAGATCTGGAAGGTTGATCGAATTAGGGATTCTGAGTGATAATTCATGTGATCGGATTGAGTATCCATATTTGGATTATCGAGTAAACCCTTATGATGCTGGAAGTATACCTGCCACACCAACGGCATAACATGAAGTGTGATCGTTTTCGTCCTTCCATCTAGCAGCAGGCAAGCCAACCTAATACTTCCATATGTGTATGCACACGATGTGACCCCATTATATCCGTTGACCTTCTTCGCATGTGGAGGATAATCAGAGTCGGTGCTGAAAAATAATCGTCGGCCGGAGATGTGAGTGGTGCAACCACATTCAACGAACCAATCACTGGATGATGCATTTAAGCTTGCCACCATCCAATAGTTCTCGATTGAAGTAGTGAGAGTCGAAGCAGTCAAAGTCAATGCTTTTCCTGTAGTGTTGGCAGACATAGGAGGATCACTGGGTTGATTGCTCAAGCAGTTCTCAGTGGTGAGTCCTCGCTGCTGGCAATGGAAGTTGTTCAGGAAATCCGTGTCTTTCCTATCGTTGTCTCCCTTATTATCTCCCTTATCATCACTCTTATCCCTCTTTGGACATTTGCCGGCTTTGCCTTCTCTGCCGCCTCTGCCACCACGCATTGAAACGAGCAGAGCTTCTGTACCGAGCCCATTCTCTCTCTAGATTGCACCATCCTTTTCCCCAAGCTTGGTCATGAGCTCATCAGGTGTGGCGGCCATGGTGGTGTCTTTGTCCAACATGAGCTTCAAGAAGACTGTCCACTGGTCGTTGCTTCAGATTACGCGATGGAGGTAGATCATGTGCTCATTCTCACTCATCGTGGCAATTATCTTAACATTCGCGTCATTGTGAGGGTCGGCAGTATCAGTGCCAGCTGTCGATTTTGCGGTCGGTCCTGCACACAGATGTTAATCCTGGATTTTCCAATCGATCCGTGATGCGTAGTTGTCGACAACTCCGCTGTCCTGTAGCTTGATGCTCCCAAGGTCTTCCCAAATCTCGAAGATGTTGAGCTACAGCTGTGACTTGTAGGCTGATGGTAGTTGATCCCAAAGTGTCTTCGCATGGTCGATGACCGTGTAATCAGCCTGTATCCTGGGTTCCATCCCGAGCCGGATAGTCGATCTGGCAACGCCATGGTGATTCACCTAGTCTTTGAATGTGGCCTTCTCTGTAGCTCTCACGTTTGCTGCCCGCTCTTCCGGCTGGTCGTCATATCCTTTCATGATACCATACCCTTGCTTTTGCTCGAGGAATAGGGCCATCGCGGTTGCCCACTGTGCATGGTTCGTGTGATTGCACTTGGTGATGGTTATTGTGGTCGAACTCATCCTTTAACGAGATGTTATATTTTCTGTCGCAATGGTCACTTATAGTATTCTCACGGACGCCATGGGAGACTTCCAGCAGCCGCCGACACAAACACGGCGGAGTGCGGGGTAATTGCCTAGCTTGTGGAGACGCATCCCTGTGACGATGCTGACCTCTACTTGACAAACGAAAGTTGAAGTACTTTGTCATCGGCGCCCTGTTTAAACGCAAGGGCTTAAATCCTGTTGTACAGTGGTGTTTGCTCGAGATGTCGAGTCTGCACAGGTGTTTGCAACAGTGAGTCTATTGCATCATGTAACGAGACTTGTCGCATCGACACAAGGTGGAACAATGGTTAATTGTTCTACCCAACGACAAGGCAAGTTACCTCATAGTCCTCGACATAGTGATATCCGTACTCCCAATCAGCTTAACAAGCATTCAGGTGTATATCCAAACTTGCCCAATTGTGGCCATCATTTTAAGGCTGGCAGGGCCTCCAGGTACATTTCATCAAACGTGCTCAATTCTGTATTAGCAATAACTCTAGTTTCCGTCTGAAACACCCGGGTGTTCCAGACGGCTCTGACGGCTCTCGCTGAACCTCCTACCCTCTCACGGAGAATCAGACGTGACCCGTCGCCCAAGTGATGGGTCGCATTGCATACCTCCCTTGCGGCTGCAATTATACCATGCCTCCAATTCTTTTGACGCGTCGCGTTGTATATGACGCTCGCCGCTCCGGCGTCAGGCTTCCTTTACTTTGCGTCCAGAATGTGGTGACCTATATGCACCATCAGAACGACACGTATGTTACACTCTTCGCAGGGGTTGCAGTTATGCACTAGCCATGTACATAACGCCTGGCAATGTTTATGCCTTTCTTGGGCCGATAGCCATATGCCGCACTCTCATTTATGTTTAGCTTTGACATTTGTCACTTATTGCAATACAGTCTTCGCTTCAGATACATCACTTGCCGTTGCATTTGCTTCGCCATCATCGTATTTCACCTGTCTGAAAAATACGGTCCAATCTGCACACTCTCTATTACTATGCCATCAGTGGTCGACATTCTGCGTTGATTCATCATCGGCTTGCGATTCTTCTTCCTCCTCATCCGCATCGTCGCCATCCTCGACATCATACCCGTCAACATCTCTGGTTCCCAGGTCAAACCTACTATGCCCTCAGTCCTCTACATTCTGCGTTGATCCATCCTCGGCTTGCGATCCTTCTTCCTCTTCATCCGCATCCGCATGATCGCTATCCTCGCCCTCATACCCGTCGACATCACTGGTTCCCAAGTCAAACCCCTCGAGTTCAGTAGTGGGCCGTCGTTGCCGGCTGTCTGTGCGGATGGCATCGCTTTCCTGACCTTCATCTTCGAAATCCCCGCTGCCCCTTGGCATCCCGAAATGCAGTTCGTCATCTGTGCAATTGTTGTCTATCGGGATGTTTGAGTCAGTGCTTCCGATCTCAGGTTCGTCGTGCGCCACTTCAGAGATCAAATAGTCAAGAAGAATAGCATTGTCAACACGCGCTGCTTCCACGCTGATCACCACCGCAGGCGTTGTGTTCTCGGCCTGTTGGATCTCATGCTTCACTGTGGCTAGGGTGATTTTATACACATTCTCCTGGTAGCTCTCCGGTAGTGTGGTCCAGGTATTCATCAAGAATGTATATGTGTCTGGAACGCCAGGCGAGGTTAACAACTGGCGACCTGTTAGAGCGCTGCAGGATACGATTGTACCACCGTCATTCTTGCAGTTGATGTAGTACAAGCAATCAGGTCAGTCCGCTTTCAGCTTTGACTTGGAAGCTTTTGAATGAACACCTGTGTTCTTTTGCCACTCCAGGAGAGCATGGCGCAACACGGTGCAGGTAAACATGATCACTGTCGAGGGTATATGACCGTCGTTGTCATCAATCATGGAAATATGACATCCATCAGCATACTTACCGCGGTTATTCGCCTGATGTTGAAATTTGATGTAGATAAACCGTGGGATTCCTTCCGCCCGGAAGTACAGTGGAGGATAGCCATGCATTAGCAGCTATCGACTCTCTCTGCGTTGGATTCGGACCTCGTACACCACCTTCCACACGCTCTGCTACAGGAACAAGATACTTATTGTCTGCCGGAAGGGAATCAATGAATTCCAAACGCTCTGCGGTCGATTCAAAGCGGTGGAGATCATAAAGCTCTGCTATGTTTCACCTTGCTGATTGAATAAAATGGGATATAACCTTATCGATTTGTGCGCGAACGTGGTAGCAGTTTGAGCGTGTAATTCTCAACGTGGGCCGTTGCTTCAGCATACCTCTTTCAAGATCTCCTATGTGTGTGCCTCAAATGCGATTGACCAAATGTTGTTTTGCTGCCTTGCGGTGTTCCAGTACGTCTCTATTATCTACCAGTGTGGGGATTCAGCTAATGATTTCGCAACGCATCGCGTTGCACAGCTTACCGTCTCCAAGTCACTTGCACTCATAAACGGCCGTCTGTTCCACACGTTGAGCTCCTGGAGCCTGCCCGTTGCAAATTCAAGACGTGTCATGTCAGAGTGACCAAATCGAGGGATGCTGGGACTTCCGGAGCCCACTGATCGAGGTGTAGACACCGCCTGCGGTTGCAATTGCCACAGCCTCTATCTCTGATTCGTTTCTGTCGCTCGCGTTCGCAGTGGATGTGTAATCATCGCGCGGGCTTCTGGATCCGGGATGGGGGTAGGCAGGTTTTCAAGACGGCAGAGAGCTGTGGGACTGCGAGCAATGCCAGATGTGGGGCTGGATACGACGCGAAGCGTTGAGTCTGCCTGTGTGATTCTGCTGGGTGCTGCTGTGTTACGACTGCATGTACCCGGCGTGGCCGTTGGAGTAATGATTGACCGTCACTGTGTTGCGGATGGGGTGAAAGTCACACGTTGAGTCATATCTGCAACACGAGAATTATTCAGCGAAGATGAGGGATTGGAGTTTTGACCTTGGATTGTAGAGGCTACGGAACTCCCTCCTTGAGAGGAATCCCTCTCTCCAGCCGGTACGGAAACGCGTCTCTTAGGAGGGGGAAGGTGAGAATTCCCCGAAGCCCCACGCTTTCTTTGATTCTGACGATAATAAAGACTTCGAACATTTCGTACGACTGGACACGTGTCAGGGTGAAGGCTTTGGGAAGCCATTATCCGATATGGATGTTCGATGTTAAGACTGTGGGAATATTATCCACTGCATGCATCTGCAACGGCAGGCGAGGTAGACTCCGATTTGAGCGACGCTGGAGGGATTCGACAAAGACTGGAGTTGCAGTGTTGACCGAGCTAGACTCCAAACCGTGACAATACTCGGGGACGAGATCCCTTCAAAAGCATTCAATTATGGAGTTAACTGCCATCAGATTAAACTCAGATTAAACTCAGTTTAAACTCAGCATTGATATTCACTGTTACAGCAATGTCTGAAGGTCTATTTCCACTGCTTGAAAGGTGGTTATGCCTTCTTGGCACGATTATCATCGTAATGCACTCGTTTTTGGCACAATACTTCGAACCATCGATTGTGTATATCTTCAGCTTCCCGGTGGACATCCCCTCTTGGCAGAGCTAAAATCATTGCAAAGCGAACAATGACGTATTCTCTATCCTATCACATCAGGAGCATCTGCATTTTCCACCGCTAGGCGTTTGTAGCCGTGTTGGATGGTTGCACAGTTGGGACAACTTGAGAAGTACTCAGTATACTTCGAGATGCACGAGGTCTGAGCAGCAAAACTAGTATGAGATGCCAAAGCAACGGGCGGCATTTGGAACTGTCCTCACCGCGAGCACTCAATCTCGTCTCAAGGCTTGTAGTTCATGAGGGGCCTGGTGGTGCGGCAAGATGAAGGCTGCGCCATTTTGTGTTCCTTAACCAATAAAACTAACAAGTTGAACCTTGAACCAAGAAATCCCCAGAACACGAGTATATATATCCCTTCTTCCCGCCTACATCTCCTTTCTCTTTTCCTACCGTAATATACACACCGTCAGCATCCAGCTCTCGACATGACGTGAATTTCACAAAACAAAGCCTCTCGTTCCAATACACACCCGAAAACCTACACAACTTTGTACGTTCAATCTGGGCTTCCTTTCGCTACGTTCAACTATATCATAATGCTAACGGCTGGTATGTAGATTGATTTTCAACCCGCAGCGATGGCACCAAAGGGCAGCCGCAAAGGATAGGGGAAGGCAACTGCCAGGGTAAAAATGCCGACATCGGTTTTAAATCGACACCTGTCATTGGATCGGGACCGTATGAATGGATTCATCTGGAAACACATCCTTGGACTCAGATGGATATACAATGTTTGCGGCGTCAAGGATGAGAGAGCCTGGGACCTCTTTTATTATATAATCTTTCTTGATCCAGTCACGACTTGCCACTTTTCACAAATCCAGCTGATGTGGCCACACCGCAGGAGCAGGAGTTCACCTTTCCGGGAGTGGTGGGCAGCCTTCCACTGATATATGGGGCAAATGTTTGACAAAACCCGTGACCAAATGAACAATTGGAGGTGAGACAACCCCCGTGCCTTCGGGGATCAAGTCGATCGCTCCAATCCGCAGACAACCAGGTCGGGAAAGGTTAAACGCACCGGTGAGCGTTTCTCTTGGTCTGTTAGCGATGATCCCAGGGGAGAGATTGAGCCGCCGAGGTGCCATCAGTACAGGCCGGGCGACTTCCGGGCCGTTAGACCACTGGATTGGGATGAGATAATCGACGATGATGATGATGAGGAGAACTGGGCAGATCGCGGAGCGCCGAGCGGTGGATTGAGCCGTCCTGGCGATGACAATGACAATGGCAACGGCGAGGGTGAGGAGCACACTCAGGGCTGTGAGAAAGGGACCGGGAAAGGGAAGGGAACAAAGGATTGGAATGGAAAAGGGAAGGGCAAGGGCAAGGGAAACGGTAAAGAGAAAGGTATTGTGAAATTGTATCAGGCAGACTCGGACACTGAGGGCTAACTAGAGCGGGTATAATTACAGCCGGAAGCATCGCCCGCCGTGTCAATTTCCTCAGACGTTGATACCGACTCTAACGAGTCGGACGGCGAATATGACTCAGAACTTGAACCTGATGTGGGTATGCGCATGGAGGATGATCTGGACTCACCGGACGGCGTTGATTTACATGGCGATGTGGATATGGAAAGGGACGGTGACGATGAAGAGGAGAAAGATGAAAACAAGGAAGATGAGGAGGAGGAGGTGGTGGAGAGAGATGAGAAGGAGGATAAGGACGAGCATGATGGCAAAGAACCTCGGATGATTGGCCAGGGAGAGATGGTAAATACATCGGCAGACGATATTGATACCATGGAAGACAATCAGCCAATCGTGTTACTTGAGCAATGCCGGGAGATGCGCGAGCATACCCCACGGCCACAACCTCCGGCACCTGCCCCACCGCAAGAATCCGCGGACCCTCGCCCACAACCACGAACTCCGGAGATTCATCCCCTCAGTGGGCTGAAGGATTTGGGGGTTGTGACGCCGCAAAAACCTCGCCCAGCGTTGCCAACTCAGCGAGAAGCTGAGGCAGCCGGAAACACCTTGGATGTGGATGGGAATCAGCAGCTGCCCATTGAATCAGCAGGTGGCGACAGAGTCCCTGATGTCCCTCTCCCCGATGTCACTCGCACTGAGCGACACCCCAATGGCTCGGTAGGCGAGGAATGAACCAGTCCTCGCGTTGCAGAGGAGGGAATGGTTGTTCTGTTCGGGTTAGGGTCAGGTTCTTGTGTTGTTCGTTTTCTTTGTTCTAATCTATTAATCTCAGGCATTGATTAGTACACGCGTCGCGAGGTGTTTTGATCGCTCAAGGTGTATTTTATTTATAGGTTTTGTATTGGTTTGATTTTATTGGTTTCATTATATTCAGAGTATTATAGGACATCGTGCATGCAGTGTTTTTGCAACTCCTGGCATGTAAGGAACCTCCTTGTGATGGTGTTGAGGCTCAATAAATCTCTCAAGTATCGTGAGCTTATACCCACAACAGACTGCTCATGCCCAGCTCCAACTTTCATCCCGTTCTACAGTGAATACTCCACTCCTTTCCTGTCGTCTACAATGCCAGAGAAGACCCCTTTCCGTTGCCCCCAATGTTCATGCCGAAAGTAGTTCACCTCAGGCAGATGGCGACTTAAACATATCAAATTACACCATGCTGAACACCTTCAGAAGAATCTAACTGTTCGCAGTCCGCCCGGACGGGTTGAACTAGCTCAGCGTCGTGAATTCAACATCACCAAAGATTCAGTCGATGACTTGGACGCGTTTCCCTACCTCGAACAGATTGAAAAGATCGCAGACACGTAGTCTCAACCACCGCCACCTCTGCCGCGGACGGAATTATATGCTGGCGCCGGCGTTCCCCTGATCGATTACATTGCTGAGCCATGGGAACGTGACGCTCAGGGCTGCCTTGAGACAAACCTACAAAACAATCCCTACTATCCGTTTGCGACGCGTGAAGAGTACAAATATATCCAGTGTGGGATCAAGAAGAAGAGCATGAAGACGTACTATGAGAAGGTGCTGAAGGAAGAAAACACTACTCTGCGTTTCCGAACATTCAAAAACGGGGATGGGGTCCAGAAGCTCGTGGCTAGCATGCCAGATGCTCAGGCTCTCGGGGAGTGGGAACTACACACTCTCAAGGATATGACATGGAATGACAATCACCAATGCCCTATCAAATACTGGACTCGAGACATCATCAACAGCATGAGATAGTTGATGCAGCAGCCAGCCTCCGCCGAGCAACTCGTTTTCGCCTCCCAGCGGTGCTTTAACAGCGATACGACACAGAAACGCCTCTATACTGAAATGCACACTGCGGACTGGTGGTGGGAGAGACAGGTAAGGAGAGCTACTCGAGGATAATGACGTGCTAATCGGTGTTATGGCAACGCTCAGGGTGGGGGATAGACTGGTTCCCTTGATCTTCATGTCTGACGGAACGCATCTCTCGAATTTTGCTGGCAACAAGGAAGAGTGGCCTGTATTTATGACAGTGGCAATCTATCTTCGAAGATCCGCCAGACGCCCTCAACACACAGCGTCGTAATGGTCACTCTCCTACCAATTCCAATTAAGAACCGTAATATTCCTCAGAAGCGACTTGATGAGCAGCGGCAAACACACCGAGAGGTGCTGAACGAAGTAATCTGGCGGCTACTCCGGCCACTCACCTTTGAACAAAATCCCAGCGCTGGGATCGGGTATTACAATGTTCTCTGTGCAGATGGCAACTTCAGGAGTTGCAAACCGGTTTTAGCAGCATGGCTTGAAGATTGTCCAGAGTATAGTGACCTACATCATCTCGAGCGGCATGTCTGTTTTTGGTGCGAGTGTCCAAAGAACAAACTTGGAGATTATGTGCATCCTGACAAGGAACACCCCTGGCGGGATCACAACCTATATAGAACGCGCAGCGATGCCAACACCAAGGCAGCGGATGCCGAACTCTTGTCGCGCCATGTTCACCGAGGATTCAACGTGTTTCAACATATTCGCTGTATTGTGAGCGATCTCCCGCAGCCTGACCTCCTCCATACAATGCAGATCGGCATGCTTGACCACCTGTAGAAGTGGATCTTCCATTTCATGAAGGCGCACGAACGGTTTGACAAGTACAATGCAATCTAGTAATCCGTGCCTGCTTACCACGACCTCACACAAAAAAATTAGTCATATAAGGAAGTGTCTCAAGTGAATGTGAAGGAGATGAAGGAAATGAGCTGGTACCTGCTTGGAGTTGTAACCCAGTCTCTACGAGCTGGAAACCCCGCTTAGCGTCCCATATTCAATCGCGCAATTGAGTGCACATGGGCATTGTTAGAATTCTATGTGTATGCTCGATATAAATCTCACGATGACGCTACGTTGAGTTGCATGGAGGACGCCTTACATCGTTTTCACAGGTTCAAAGAAGAGTTCCTACTCGGGCGAGCCGGCAAAAAGGCAAAGGCCAAAGCCAATGCCCTGAGAACGGAACTCTTGAAGAAGCAAAAGGTAGACAAGGAAACAAATGCTGAAACTTGGATGCCGTCCAAGAATCGGTGCGAAATGAAAGCCTGACGGGATTATATTAGCCACGAGATAGATATTTCCAAGCAGTTAGATGCTGACTTCAACTTTCCGAAGATCCACTTGATGTCTCATTGGGCCGAACAGGTTCGTCGATACAGAGCCTTGCAACAGTATTCTGCCGACAGACATGGACAAGCACACAAAACGAACCTCAAGGACGGTTGGAATGCCTCCAATCACAATCTCGACTACCTGCCCCCAGTAGTCACCTTTCAGCATCATATCCTCTGCTTCGAAATCAGAGAGCTCAATCTCCAAGCCCTCGCTCAGCGTCAGGAGACCAGCGCTGCCGCCTGCAAAGTCCTGCCTGCCGGACTTGATCAGGCTGCCCCCCAGACCCCCAGTCATATGCGAAGCCAGAATTCATGGGACCCCAAAACCGCCGTGATGGAAAGCATCCTGACGCTATCATCAATGACTTCAGAGCATTACTCGACAATACGCACGATGCAACGCACCACGCGGCTACATACTGCGGCACGCGGGTGTTCAGACAGCATAAGAGTCGTAACAAGACGTATATATCGGATGAACAACTGCATCCAATGGAGCTCTGTATTTTCCATGGTATTAAGGTTCAAGTTGAGGGTTTAGAAGGTGAACGCATATCACAGATATGTCGATGCACAGGAAGCCACAGCTGGTGCGGAGGGGTTCGAAGGAACGTCTGGGTGTGGGTAATGCAACGCCCGGGGAGGTGTTATGGCGCGCTGAATGGGTATCTCCAGTGCCAACTGCAACGACTATTCAAAATCGAACTCCAAAACGAGGATGGAGCTTTCGTTGAGTACAGGTCAGCCGTGGCGCTCACCACAATACCGGAAATCTCGGGTAACTTGGATCCCGTCTCGAAATGTGAACAAGTAAGAAACGCTCCGGCAGCCGTTGGTTTGCAAGTTTTCAGCGTGGGAAACATCGTCGGCTGCACGCACGTAATTCCAGAGATAGCTACTAGCACTAAGACAGGAGATGGACGGAACGAGCGATGGATTGGCAATAGCCACATAGATCTGGCGACCTGGAATGATGTGTATAATTAGTAGAGAGAGAATTGCATTTTGCGCGCAGGTAGAAGGAACGCGAGGAGAGATTTTCGCAGCGTCACCCTTCACCTTGCAATCCCGTATAATTAATAAAGAGAGAATTGCATTTTGCGCGCAGGTAGAAGGAAAGCGAGGAGATATTTTCGCAGCGTCACCTATCACATTGCAATCCCGTTGCAAGCACCTACCTAATGGACCCATACCGACGTATGGTCACTGTTGGCCACAACGCCAGAGCGTTCGTTTAAAATAGAAGACCGACATAGCAATAAGAAACGGTCAAACAGCGATTGGCGGGCGATATGCAACGCGACGCGTGGTGTTGAGGCCGGGCGCGGAGCAATCCGCCCTCGGGGTGTCTCTAACAGATCTGACGGAGCGCATCCACACTGACGGAGCCATTCCGCCCGGACGGAAATATTTTTTGCTGATGTGACTCCCATGTTTATCAGTGAACTTGCAGCAATATGGCCTACATGATCTTCTCCAGAGTGGGCTGATTGTTGCCTCCAAGTTTGCACCATCATGTTCTCCAAGAGCATCTACAGACTCGCTGGATAACCATTACAGAGTGCATCTCTTAGTTCACATGTGTATGACAGTATGGCTATCTCCAGAGAAGCTCAATTACCGCCTCCAAGTGTATCTCCACACATGCCCGATCATGGGTTCATACTTTCTCGTTGCGTTCACTCAACTGTAACTTTTATGCACATGTTGATTTGCGCTGCCACGCCGCCTGCAGCCTGTCCAGAGATATCCTGCATAGATGGGTAGCTGTATATACCAATGGATACAGTAATTCATAGATGCAAAGATGACAATGCAATTGGTTTCCATGTGTGTTGACAATCGTTGAACAATAAGTAGTACCTATGCTTTCCAGATGCAGCAGCTTCATTCAGTAATGGCAAGGTCGTGTACTTGAGGTTAGAGTTGCAACATCCAGCATGTAATGCAGCCAGGTAAGAGGAATCTAACGTCAACTGCATGTGATGAGTTAGATCCTCACCAATAATGATATTCACACGTCTTCACCTAAGTTCACTGAAGGTCACATGTGCAATCATATCTCTGATATTACCACTCTGATAGCTGCGCTGCTGGAGACAGGCATCTGTGCCGTTACATGATTATCAGTTATTCAGTAATTTAGTAGGTTTCAGTGAAGAGATTTTGAGAATGGCGATATCCCCCGGTTTTGACGCGTCACCACCTTGACCAGCATGAAAGAATCCCACCACTAGAATTCGCCATACAGACACAAAGAGATTACCACTTCACACACTTAATGCTCATGGGAGGGGAGAGACCATTCGAGTGTCGAGCGGTCCGTGCACCCCGACTATCGTTAGTTGCATCAGCCTAATTGAATGGCTATCACCCAGCGGGTGAAATCGACAATATTTCCGATCATGGATGGCTGATAAGCGACAGGTCTGATAATCAGAGAATCAGCTATAAAGAAAACGACAACATCAATCTATTGATCAGCGCGCCCCCTTCCGACTACATATCATGTTTGAAAAAGATGAGGGGCTGCAGCAGGGAACAGAGGAATGACAGGAGAGAATGATCGAATTCCTCTTTCAACAGAATACCTAACCACATTACAGACCAGAAACGACAACCAGAATGACAAATTCGACCTGCCTCCCCCGGCAGATATCCTCAATACTGACCCAGCTTTCAACAGATTTCTCCGGTCGCTTTGCTCGAACGTCTGTACATGCAGCTAGCTCTTCCCTTACGGAGATACTGACAAGGTCCAGTTAGCGTTCGAACACCTCAGAAGCTTAACCAACCACCTGGATTATACACTACATCTGACGAGCATGATCGACCCAATCACCTGTGGCCAGGACCTACGTGTGAATGATTTGCCCTGCATTCCCAATGTCAACAAGTTCGTTAACGAAATCCAGAAGATAAACAGCGAGATGGACCGCAAACTCAACACAGGAACTTGGCACTGGCATGAGTGCCGGCAAAATCACCATAACGCTGATGAGTGCATACGAGAATATGCTAACTGACAACGACTAAACTGGATACAACTTGGCTGGCATCATGATGAACAGAAGATATCCTGCTACAGTATCATCTGGGCAGGCATCAAATCCGTACTACATCCAAAAAACAGCACCTTTTCCAAAGAGGACAGAATATTAGACAGTATCAACAAGCTTTTGGATCCAGCAGCGGATGTAGAAATGAAACATCAGCAATACGACAAATCAGACCAATACACCCCGCACCAAGAAACGAGCTTCAATCGCGGCACAATACTCAGGTACTGCCCATCAATTACATAATCCAGGGACTCACCAACGGAGGCACTAATGTCAGAAAAGCCAAAATCAAGTGGTTGTGGAAAATGATCTTATATCCTCCCAGCACTGTGGGTATCATCGAAGGTCAATGAAAAGCGACATACTCGAGGGAAATGCCCAAAATGCACCGGCAATATCATGTCATTAAACTGCCCGGGATACTCCTGTCCGACATTCCCACATAACCCCACTCCAGGAGATTGCAATCAGGGAGGGAACCCACACATCAAAAGGCAGGAATCCTGAGATACCCAGCAACCAATAACCTAATGTCACTCTCCCGGTACGTAGCTTAATGGGGGACATTGGACATGAGTGAACTTGAGGTGGGAAAAGTGGGATGGCTGGTGTTGATGGTAGCTTTGTACGGGATACGCCATCTTCGGATCACACTAACATTGTTGGATATCCTGGAGACCCGTAGAGCACTGATGTTATATCAATATCTGTGCTGTGTGGGAACCCCTGATTCTGCTCATAGTTTCGACGAGACTCAGTTGCGAAATACACACAGCAGGATGCAACGCATACGGACTTGGATACACTGCGGATCTACAACCGTATTCATGATTTGAATATTAGATAAGATACTCAGGATATCCCATGACATGCTGTATATTACTACATTTGGCTGGGGTGGGCAGAGTATGCAGCATGGGAAGGATAGCCAAAAGACGTCAATAACTGTGCAGTATATCGAGCATCACACCTCTCTTACATGACCGGATGTGCTCGTCATACTGAGCTGAGCCCACGGTCTGAGACTCAGAGTACAGTATAGCAGGGCCCAGAACCCGGAAATTGAGTGCAACCTCCACAGATCGACTATCATACCGTCACCTGATAGTCCTAAGGCTGTGCATATATTCAGTGGTGAGGACAAGCCTGCTCCGGAAGCACACAGAAAGCTACTGGAATGTGACAAGGACAGGCCTGCGCCAGGTTTTGAACATCTTGGAGCCACTATATTCGAGGATCGTTAATCTGGCAATGCGGTAGTTGTGGACTTTGTCTCATGGATAGGGGAATGCATCAGTCTGCAGTCAGCGGCAATGGAGATCACCGCGTTGTCAGGTGTGAAGCCTGGGCACATGATTGTTCAAGCAGGTAGCTGCGGCTGTAGTTGCGGCAGAAGGAGGTCAACATGGGAATCCTGAATGACCCTGACTGGCTCGCTGAGGCACAAATGGAGTTACTGGATGGCGGGGCTTGACTGATTGTGCGCGAAACGCTATCGATAAGGCGTCCTTGATTCCACATACTTCTCAGCTCTATATGCCAATCTCTTCAAATACGGCATTCACGATCAATGGTAGATGGAGGTAATATGGACAGAATCACCACACATGTTGGGGTCTTTGTTCCGACAGTGTACTTGGCATTTGTGCACCTTGTTATTAGTGCAAAGGCGGAAAAATTTGCCCCACATCATTCCATTGACCATCTGGTGAACCTGGGGCAACACTTGAAACTACCATATGGATGAATCTACAATGCCACAGAAGGAGAACATAGAACGCTCAAAGCCTATATCGACAAGAATCCAGCCAAGGGTTTCTTCCAGCCATCACCAACCTCAGTGGCAGCAGAGATCCTATTCCTCAAAAAAAAGGATGGAGGACAATTGGTTGTCTGGATTGGCGAGCTCCCAACCCAGGGACAATCAAGATCCAGTGCTCCCTAACTCAGATCTGAGCAATCCTCAAATCAGTATGCAGAGCTCGGATTGTCACTAACTGCACCTCCGGAATGGCTCTCATCTCTGCTAAATCAAAACAGGCGACAATTACAACACTGCATATCGAACCCGGTATGGTCAATTTGAATACAGAGTGATTCTCTTCAAATTAAGTAACACAATGGTGCCCTGTCAGGCCTTCATTGATAACTGCCTACTGGCTTATAGCCAGTACTTGGCCATGTCTCACCTGAACAAGGTACTGATCTACTTAACCAACGAAAACCAGCATGAAGATCACCATTGGACAGTGCTACAAAGGCTACATTAATTGAGTTTCAGTTGGAAGAGCGAGTAGTGCCGATCTGGTTTCTCCAAAGTCTGTTTCCTCGTACATATCATCAATTGCATGATGATCGTCGTTTAATCTGACAGGATATCCAGCTTGAAAGACTGTCCTGCACTGACTAAGGAGCGGGAAGTACAGGTGCTGTTTGGATTCACAAACATCGTCCTGGGGTTCATCAGGCAATATTCAAACGTTACATTACCTCTGACGTAACAACTCAAGATGACAGAAACCTCAAACGCAGCTAAAACAAGCCAGGAGTCATACCAGCAGACTGATGAATGGGTATGTCCTCGATAGGCCGAACATTCATTTCTGAAGTTGACCTGTACTTTCAACTGGAAACCGATACTTCCTCAATGTGTCCCAGGATAGCTGGTCATTGTGCAGGGTGATGAAAGTGGCATTGCGATCCCCGACATTCTTAATCAATATGACACAGTTGGAACCCTCAGACTGGTAAACTTCTACTCTTGAAAATGATCCCCTGCCATCCAGATTTATAACACCTACAATCCAGTACTCTTAGCCATTGTGGACACCCTGAATCAATGGCGACATTATCTTGAGGGAGCAACTCATCAGGTCTTTACACGGTGGGACCACATGAGTCTCCATTCCATTCCAACATCCTAATTGCTCCCGTGGAGAGAGGCTCGTTGGGCGGACATCCTCTCTGCATACGACTTTAATATTGAGCACCGGCAGGGGAATCAACACCCAGCTGACAGAGCATCCAGATGACCGGAATCTGAAGAAGGGTACGAAAGGCCCACAGCACCGCTCTCGGCAATTTTGCCAGTACCTACCTTTGAACCGCAGCTTGACCTTCAACCAGCACTCTTGGCAGCTCCAGCCTCCGACTTGTTGGCTGCCAAGATGATACGTACAATCAGTGACACACCAATGGTCAGATAATCTGACGACTCGAAAGCTGCTGGCCCTGATGGACCCACCGAGGTGCAATCCAAAGTCATCTCGAGAGCTCTGCCCTAGGAAGGGACAATATACATACCACTGGACGCTTCGCTCCTCACCAAAGTGATAACTCTTTGTAATTCTAACCTCCAGTCATGTCATTTCAGAGCTGTTAGAACTGCTGAACTAGGATGTAGAGACTTCTACTACCCCTTACTAGAAGCTGCAATCAGAAAGTTCATTGCCGGATGCAAAATATGGCGAGGAATCCACGTTCCATGCTATGCTGGCCATGGAATCAACACGGCACTCCCGCAACCTCTCCACCCTTGAGTTGGAATCAGATTAGTCTGCATCACAGACCTCCTGCAATAAACAAACACGGGCTTCACTGTCATCACAGTAGTCGTTCATCCACTGAAACACATGGCGAACAACAAACCCTGCCGACTGGATACCGACCATCAGGAGTTCTCATATTTGTCTTTCTAGCACGCGATCTGGAAACATGATGTACCGGAAAATATCATCACCGACCACTCCACGCAATTCACTTGCCAATTTTCCACTCCAGCCAGCTGTCATCTGAGGAGCAATCACCCACTCTCCACCGCATTCCATCGACACACCAACCACCAAATGGAGCGCCAAAATCAGACCATTGAACACTACCTCTGGACATTTTGCAACTACGAACAGGATAATTGGATAGAGCTGCAACCATGGGCAGAATGTGCGTCCATCAGCTCCAAGCACTCTTCAACGAAAATGAACCTATTCTGGGTCCTTCACCAGTTCAATCCCCATACGGAGTATAAAGCACTGAAGTGGTAATCTATATACGCCAGCAGCAAAGAAATCTCAATCTACGTGGGGGAAATAGTGTGGCTCAAGACCAAGTACCTCCGGACTACCAGGCCATCCAAGAAACTCGATATCAAGCGCACTGGACCATACATGATAACTAGGATCATCAATAAGAATCTTTACAAATTAGACATGCTGAATACTAAGGGCAACTACAAGGTTTTCCAGCTATCATTACTCGATCGATATGCACCCTCGAATGCAGGCCAACCTCCATTAGAACTAGAACCTTCAATTACGGATGATCCCACAGAGCAAGAATGGGAGCTCGAACGGAATTTTGATTGCAAGCTGTGTTATCTGAAGATTCACCTCCTTGCTCAATGGGCGGGAGACAGTCACGTAGATACAAGTTGGCAACCCGCGGAAAACCTCCAGAATGCCCTGGAGCTGGTCGATAATTGTCATCGAGCACATCAGGAGAAGCCGCCACGCAAATGTATTGAGTTTCACACAGTGGATGCAGAGGAAATGAATTGAGTTTAGCACTCGGAAGCGGAGGAAATTGGTTGAGTTTCGGAACTTTGGTGGCGAGGCAAAGCGTCAATTGTATGATCTCTGTTTCTTCTCTTTTCTTTACTTCTTTCTCTTATTGGTCCAGCCCGGTACAACAGGCCTTGGCACTTGTTTTACCACCATTAGATCAAAGTCAAGTGGAGGTGGAGTTTCCCAGTGCGCTGGATCCTCAGAAATATCCTGAGATTAGTTTTATATTTTGTTTCCATCCCTGTGAAAAGATCTGCAGCCCTGGAGGACTGCACACAGAGAGGGGATAATGCAATGGCAAAGCTGAGTATTAGAGGTTAGGGTTGCAACGGCCAGTTCATAATGCGGCCAGGTAAGTGCAACCTTGTCTCAACTACTCATGAGCATTCCGATTCTCATCATTAATCTTACCTACACTTCTATACCTCAGATCAGTCGAGGACATGTGTGCAACCATATGTCTTATAGTTCCATGAAGATCCCCACGCAGCCGGAGGCAGGTGTATTTGCTGTTACCTATTCCAAAAGAGGATGTGTTTCCCTGCACTGCTCTAGTGTGGTTGGATATGCTCCCAGAGGTGTTACTGGCATACCAAGGCATCTCATCGGCACTCCGGCACTTGTCACCAGCCCTCCCAGGTGCTCCCAAATTCACGCAGACTGCACTCCGGCACTTGCAAGGATTCTGAAATGTGTCACAATCCCGCGCTCGGGACTCCTGTACAACTCATCAGATATCCCAGTTCCTATGAAGGCCGGCCAGAATGCTCTCCTTTGGTCTGAGACACTTCGGCAACTGATGAGTCTCGGTTTACATTCCACATGGTTGCTGACAGTTCAAGAGGCTCCAAGTGACTACGATACATTTTCGTTAAGAACTTGAGAAGTTAAACACTGCTTTTACCTCGATAGCTTTCAAATTGCTCTGAGTAAAGCGACCTACATCATCTCAAGTTGGATGTCAGTTATTTGTACATGAGTCCATCCAATGAACTTCGAAATTATGTCGGTGCGGCCAAGCAACACCCCTGGTGGGAACACAGCCTATAGACATAACTCAGGGATGACTGCATCAAGAATCCCATGTTGACATTTGTAGACCTGGGAATAGCATCCACAGCATTTGGTTTTCAAGTTTGAAGCATTGGTAACATTTGTGGCTGCACACACTGAACTGCTGATGTAGATGACATTATATAACATGACACAGCTGAAAAGTGCAATGGATTGTGAATCACCACAATGATCTGGCAACGTGGAATGGTGTTTATAAAACATATAATGGGAAGTCAATCATCTATGCAGGGCGAAACAATACAACGAGAGCATTTCACAGTGTCACCCATTGCATTGCGATCCTCATTCAAGGGTGTACCCAAGGAACGTATTCGAACGTCTGGTTACAGTTGACACCAAGGCCACTATGAGAGTTTACAATCGAAGACCGACTGACATTGAAGAAACGTTGAAACCACAAACAAAGAGCAATATTCAATAGGATGGGTGGTATTGATGGCAGTTGCAGACCAAGCAGCCACCGGGGTGGCTCTGATTGCTCGGCAGCAGTTAGAGCCCTCAGATGGAGGCTTTTGGCCTCGATGGAATCTGTATGGCTTATGCGGTAACAATAACAATCTCATGAGAAGCTCAAATGTATAATTGAGATGAGCTCCAGATTATCACATGCAGTCTGATTAAAGTATACAATCAATTATCACATCAGAGTATAACTGTTGTTGGCAGCAGAAGCTTCCATTGATGGCAAATGTGCATCAGAAAGTCAACTACCCTGATAATTCAGATGATAATATAAGACAAGATATCCTTCCTTCAGATCGGGATATTCAGACTACAATCTGTGTTGAATTGGGGCTCCGATGGCAAAGGCCTCTTTTGAATGGATCATTGTTTCTTTTAACTGTTCTTCTCTTCTGTCCATCTGAGGCCAGAACAAATTGCATCAGCAGTTAGTTCGCCCCTGTCAGCAGCAGTGGCATTGTCACATACTCTAATTTTGTCACAATGTTACAAGCAGCTGTAAAAATCATCTGCGGAACCTATTTGTTACAACAATGCCCTCTTGGAGGTATTTTTTGGATTGATTCATTTATTTGCCTCCTTGAATTGGTTTTAATATCCACAGTGTGTACATCTAACATGGGGGCCAATATCACAATAGCATATTACCTAGTAACAACTATAAGCCATTCCATAGAGCATGTTTACTATAAGACATAGATTTGTAGTAATATATTTACCTGCCTTATAATACATCCAGCAATAAATTCGGCTACGTCTTCATGTATGATGTGCAATGCCACTCTGCTTCTTCTGGGCACTAGCATATTTGTCGTTACAGTATAGTTTATTTTGTTTGACCAGACTACGTGGTTGCATTTATAGCCCAGGGTAGTAACAGTCTGGACTTATGACCACACCACTGTTAAGGATGGCTGTTATCTCATCATTAAAATCAGTCATGGTGACCCCACTGGTATTGGTAAGTTGGTACTGACTCATTGCTGTTGTGCAATTATTTGTGTTGGAGTGAAACTAGTATGATTCAAAGAATTCATTTTGCAACATTGCCCCATTTAAAGGTAGGTTGTAGTGGTAAATCGGGCTCTGGCATATACTACCTCGAGTAAATACAGTATGATAAATACAAGAAACAGAATGGCCGGGTGTTAAATATCTCCTAACAGTTACCCGGTGACGGTGAATTATCCCAATCGGGAGAATTCACATCACCGGCGCTAGGAAGACTGTAAGACACCCTCTTAGCAATTACCCGGCAAAGGTGAACTTTCCCAATTGGGATAATTCACATTTACGCAGTTGGCAGCGGTTGTTTGTTAGACAGCCTTCACGGGAACTTTTCTTGAGCCCAGACATACGTAGCTGACGTAGTGCCCCAGTTGAGCTTCAAATTTCTGCACGCTCGGATTTTCGACTGATGCATTACGCCAGACCAGTGTACCTAAGCGGCCCGGCCTTCCGACAATCCGGCAAATAAAGCCTGCAGGCCGGAAAACCCTACAGACCTAGAGCTAAAGCCTGCAGGCCTGGCCCTGCCTTCATCTAAAAGCTGTCTCTAAGGCCGGTCGGGCCGCCTAGAAACACTGCGCTAGACTTTTAGTGTGAATCACGGGATAGCAACGGGACGGGATTCAGAGTGGTTCATCCTGTCCGCAAACGGGGTTTGGGATGAACAAAAATCGTAATCCTGGGCAGCATTGAACGAGATTTCGTCTCATATCGTGTCAAATCGACAAAATTTGCCTCCACATCAGAAAGGTTGCTCGGATTAAACATCGGACACGATGGACTGACAGAGTGCAATCAGTAGATTATTTAACGTTAACTAGCATCTTTATCAGGCATATATTTATGAGGTTGGCGTGGGGACAGGTTGGAAATTTCCTATGGGGATGACTCATCATCTCCTACCATTGCCCCATGCCAACTCCGTCAATATTCGTCCGATTATGAGACTTGTTGGATGCTAAATGCTGTACTCATTGCGCTCTATCAGTCCGTTTTTTCCGATCTCGAATCCTAGCTGCTGTTCATACATACCTGCCATTCGTTGGCGCCAGATTTGGGCCGATGGTTCGGGGGCTTACATACCCCCAACGGCCTAAGGCTGCGAGCATGTGGCCAGTGGCTTGCGGCCCCCATGGGCCGCCACCAGCCCCCACACCGAGGAAGATGTCTAGCCCCAGGACTGATGATCGGCATCAAGCCCCGGTTGTGATGCTCTGCTTCGCCGAGTATGGACTCTCTTCCGCATATATTTGCCTGTCTTTCTCTCACTATCTGTTCTTTAGACAACCACTTTTGTATGATAGTCCATTTAATATCTCAATTCGTACTCGATATATCTCAACACCATTTTTGTGTTTTCTGAGCGGTAGGTGAGCGTTCAGTCAGCGGTCGAGATAATCCCGTCCACATACCGTATTTTGCAGAATCAGAAAAAAAACCCGTGTTGCAATTGCACGGGATCGTTTTGGACGGGATTCCCGTCCCGTTTTCATCTGGTGGTTCCCACTATAGACGTCTGCAGTAGTGCAGTATAAGTTAGGGCAGAGCGCTTAGGCCCAAGAAAAAAACGGAAAAATTGAAATGCAAGATATGTACATAATACCGTGTTCGTCATCACCAAATCTGTACCAAGGTAATTTACTTTACCTTCAGTGAACAGTCGCCTCCAGTATGTCTTCGTACGGTCGATTCTTTTTGCCCTCCCGGTGTCAAACATGATACAAATCTAAAGCTAACTATAGTACAGTATAATGGTATGCAAAGACATGTTGTACAAACTTTCAATAGAAAATAACATTTTAGTCTGCCGACTGTTGATTTTGCCACAACATTGAAGATAAGTATTACTCTTACCTTTTTTAGTGACCAACAACTACGGAACATAGGTCAATTATTTTAGGCTAAGGCGCTCAGTGTTCTTAAGCGGCCCGGCCCGGCCTCCATTCTGAAAGCCTGTGCTAGCGGCGGCCCGGCCTGCATATGATTGAACAAGCCTGCATCGGCCTGCATAAGCCTTGGTCTGGTTGATGGATGGAATACGGTAATGTCAGGGCTACGATGACTGAGTTGGATGTGGTTTATGTTTCGTACTTTGGAGACTTTCTTAGTAAAGGCAGCAGAGAATCTTTGAACAAAATATTCTGTTTAGGCTTAGTCCGTCAAGAAAAGCCTACAGGCCGCCAAGAATAGCTGCCAGGCCGGCTGGAAAAGCCTGCAGGCCCGGCCCGGCCCTGATCTGAAAGCCGCCGCTAAGGCCTGCCAGGCCCGGCCTATGCAAAGCCTGGCCGGCCTGGCCGCTTAGAAACACTGAAGGCGCTTCTTGGAGATATCAGAATCATATCCCAGAGAGCTTGTGCTTGTTACATCAATTATCACAAAACTCAAATCAAGAATTTAGCGAATATTTGTATCGGCTTTTGTGGTCATTGCGCAGTTTCTGAACTTATTTAACACATAGAGCTAATTATAGTCATAATATGGGAGATAGCTGAGAAGCTAAGGGATATTATTTGATAACCTATGGGAGCGATTTATTTGAAACCTGCAATGACAGGTAATTTTGAAAGTAGAACCTATAGGAGATTTCACAAAGATATCTGTCACAAGTTGCTGACAGCTAGTTGTGTATAGCAGATATAGAAAATGGTAGTATGTCCTTTGCATGTACTCTATCCAATGATTCCACCAGTCCAGCAATGGATCAGTCCAGACTGGAACCGTCCAGTCCAGTCCAGGTCCAGTCCAAGAAATTTTTAGACTGGGATTGGACCGATCCCAGATGCTGACAGACTGGACTGAGCTTGGTCCGGATCGATCCCTCACAGTGTCCAGGGTTAGTGTTGGCACGGGATTTGGCCCGGTGGCTTTTGTGGCGTTTGGCCTAAGGCTGCGGGCATGAGGCCGGTGGCTTGCGGCCCCCATGGGCCGCCACCAGCCCCCATGCTGATGAGTAGGGCTAGCCCCGGCAGTGATGGACGGCATCGGTCTCCCGATGTGATACTCGGCTTCGCC
>Ga0307515_10004819_pt1 | contig 27617 bp, 33 predicted proteins | sample 17_EM_MG_FD_194513 | JGI IMG/M metagenome (GOLD analysis project Ga0307515, IMG submission 194513) | Populus trichocarpa ectomycorrhiza microbial communities from riparian zone in the Pacific Northwest, United States - 17_EM | ecosystem: Host-associated > Plants > Roots > Unclassified | place... | reverse complement strand
TAAACCAAAAAAAAAGAATCTTACCGACGAAAAAAGATCTTACCGACGCACAAAAAAACCATACCCTTTGGCGGGAGGATTTATTTGGAGAAAACTGTTCTGCATCCGAAACAAACAAAAACGTCTTCACACCTTCACACATTTTTTGCTTTGCTTATTCCCGCAGGGCTTGCTGGTGTGTGTCTGTGGATTATCAAAAAGTAAAAGAACCCACTCCCATTCCACACTCCACCACGCCATGTTTATCATCTTACCTCTCCTTCCCCTTCCCGTAAACTAGTTCCTGATCTTCTCAGACGCATTTACTCTGAGACGGTAACGTATGCGAGGTTTCTGTAGGAATCCATATTCCCCGCAGAACCTGCATGCAGCTCATCCGGTCATCATCCCATCATCCATCCATCATGATCATCGCGCGCTCCACTGCCACGCAATGTCTTGACTTGACTGACAAAAAAAAAGTCCCTATCAGTTGTTGCAAAATCATTGCGTACACCTTGCACGCGATAGTAGTAGCACAAAGGATCCAGTTGGTTGGTTGAGGGAAAGGAAAAAAGTTGGCTGCGCGCACTCCACTATGTTTGATAAGAAAAGAAGACATGCGGTGTGCTGCATCCCGCCGCTTTTGGCCTCATATCATATCTCGTTGTGTATCTCCACCTCCCAACTCTGCATCTAGAATCTCCCCATTTTTCCTTTTGCGCATAACTCTCTTTCTATGAGATTCCTATAGTGGAGATGTATCTACATAACCACCACGTGCACCATTTCCACCAGTGAGAAACGTGGATGAGATGGTGGAGGTGTATTCAACGCCCCGCCGCTTGCCTCACTATCTTCAGATACACAAAAAGAAAGATAACGTATAGTGCACCCACAGTAAATAGGTACCCGGATAAACTCCCAAGTTCATCGGATTATTTGTTTATAAAAAAGAAGTATGCCTCTGCGAATCGAAGTCCTGGTGGTGATCGAGCATTGATTCTCCTTCGACGGTCCGGTGGCTATGCTTCCATGATATATCACTCGGTTTGTTTCGCCCCGAATGTGCCATCCGGTTGTGCCACCTCGCAATCCCCACATCGTACAACATCTTCGTTGTCGTGTACTATCTCCACTCATGCCGAAGGAGAGCAGATAAGCAAGCAGTAAGCACTCAATCGGATGTTTCTTCGCAGGTATGAAGGCCGGCATTTATGGCACATAATGATACCTCGAGTCAAGTCGATTAATAAAAAACCATCTACGAACACAATAGCCGAAGGAACAGACCCACATCGAACATTTGACAAGTACGAGTAAACCTGGACACAGTAGCTTAGCATATACGAGCTGTCCTCCTCAGAAAACAGATAATAGCAAAACATAAACAAAATTGGGTGGATGAAAGAGGTATCACTCCGTCACACATCGACATTGCCACGGAAACCGTCGATCGAAAATACAAGTTAGAAGAGAATGCAATGAAAAACAACACCCCAGTTTCCCCAAAAATCAATAATAAACCTAGAAAAAAACCGAACACCATCAAGCGAAGAACGAATACATAACTGATGACTCCACCAAGAATGAAAATAACGCGCCAACAGGTATTCGGATAGCGGAACACGACTTATGAGGAAACCACTGCCACCGCCGCCGCATCCTTGGCTGCTGCAGCTGCAGCCTTTGCTCTTTCCTCCTTTTGCTTCTGCTGCTTGGCCCACATCTTGACAGTCTGGCGCCCTCTCTCCGCGGCTTCCTTACGGGCATTGAGAACTGCCTGAGCCTGCGCTCCGCGGTCTAGCTGATCCTTTGGTGGCGGTCTAATGGTTCCTACGGCTGGTTTCTTCATCTCAGGCACAGGACCGTGTCTCTTGACAATGCGTGAGGTATTCTTCTCGACTATTGATGTGGGGGCCTTGATATCAGGTGTGTTCTCACGTGACCCCTCATGACCTCTATCAGGCGTACTGCGCGCAGACTCTTTGGTATTGATTGCCAATGATGCGCGCTTGGATGTCACAAACTTCTGTTGATCTTGTGTGATGTGCTTTGTGAAAGTACTCTTGGGTGCCGGTCGAGCTTTGAACTCTTTGCGCTTCATTTCCTCTCCTTCCATACGCTTCCGTCGCTCTTCCTTTTGGGCTTGGGTTTTGCGTGCAAACACCTCGCCAGGCAGCTCGAAGTTGGATACCGTGGGTGGCTTGGATGATTTGATAGGAGGAGGTGGAGGAGGGAATGTTATCCCAATGGGACGGGGCTTGCTGTGCGGTATGACCACAGTTGACGCAGAAGAAGCTTGAGAAGAGGTTGATGGCGCCCGCTTTGGCGGTATAGATGCCGCTGAAACTTGCGAAGACACGGATGCAGTGCGCTTTGCCATCTTTGGAGATGAAGGCGCGACGGCTGTGGTTACTGACCGCTTGGATCGGACCGTTCCACTGTTCGTACTAGCAGTAGTAGTAGTTGTAGATGGCTTAACGATCTGGGAATGTCAGATTTGTGCAATATAATAATCGATTCAATGATCTCACCTTCTTGACTGTGACGGACGGCTTGGGTGCAATCGTTCCCGTTTTCTCCACCTTTGGCTTCGTGGTGATCGCCTTTTTCGTTTTGACGACTGGTTTTTGAAGTTTTTGTGACAGACTAGTGGTCTTGGATTTTTCAGTTTCCTTGGACGGAACACCAGCTAGTTTCTTCCGAGGAGAGACGTGTAACTCAAAACTATCATTTCCTGGATCTTCGAAGTCCTCGTCATTCCCGTGAACTTCAGGATCAAATTTTGGTGTTTTAGTGACCCTCAACACGGTCTGACGTCTCTCTGGTGTCTGTGGCCTTTGGGGTTCAATGTCTATCTGAACATTCTGAGCATCCTGAGCATCCTGAGCATCCTGGGACATCCGCTCTATTTCAGTCTCAATCGCAGCCTCGTCAATCTGCGAGTTGACGCTTTCGTGCATCTCGTCTGCCATGCGCTGGAGCTCGGCACTGATAGCAACATCGTCATCATTGATATCGCTCGGTTGAGGTTCATCCGTACAGGCATCTTGTTGGGCATCGTCCACATGAGGGGTGACAGATTGGTCCGCTTCAGTACTGGCTTGTTGCTCTGGAAAATCTTCGGGGTTGAGAGTTACTGACGGCTCTAACTTTGCTGTTTCTTCCTCTTGAGGCTGCTCGGACTCGCACTCCTCTCGTGGAACCTCCTTTTCTGGGGTCTCTTCTTCTTGGATCTCCTTCTGTGGGATCTCCTCTTCAACGGTCTCATCTTCTGTAGTCTCTTTCTGGGGTGCGACTTCCTCGAGGACGGGCGCCTCTTGAGTGATCAACTCCTCTGGTATTTGGTCTTCGGGGTGTTCTGCCGTCTGAGCCTCCTTTTGGACATCCTCGACATCTTCCAGCTTCGTCTCATCCACAATCTCAGTCTCCTCTGCGATAACGATAGTTTCGGCCACCTCCACCTCCTGTTCACCCTCAACCACGTCGCGCTTTTGCGCAGCACCTTTCTTGCCGCGTTTACTTTTCTTGGACTTTGCAGGGGGTTTCCCTGCGGCATTTTCTTTGCCCTTCTTTGCCCGTGTAGATCTTTTGGCGGGCAGAGCTTCCACGGGTTGTTGTTCGGCTTCAGGGGTTGAGTTGTTATCGATAACGTGTAGCGCATTGCGCTCGGATTCGGGTTCTGCCTGAAAGACAGAAACAGCTTTTTTGCTGGAGCGGGTGACGCGAGACATTGTACGGGTCGGATTGTTTCGTTGGTGGTGATAGGGTGGTTTGGATATGTTGAACTTCAGGTGATGTGGTGGGTAAAAGGGAAGGGAGGAGTGCAAAAAATAAACAACGTTTCGCGTCGTCGGTTTGGGGTTAAACATTGGCGTTGCCTTGACAACAGGACATGAAACCTTACTCACATATTTCGCTTCACTTAACCCCACTACAGATCTTGTCACCCCTGAGTGTGATGAGATTCAGAGGCGACCTACTCTGCACTAAGAGCTGAGTACAACAACAAGACGGACGGAACAGTTCACGCTGCTAGAGCGTACTCTACTCTACTCTAAGTAGTCTCTAGGCAGCGCCACCTGTTCAGATTTTGAGTTGAGGGCATCCAAGTGGGCACTACTACCGATTTAAGAGCCGGTGGGTCATGCTTAAGCCAGTGAAACTTGATCGTTGCCCAGGACACAGATGTGGGGATGGAGAATCACAGAGGGTGCGACCGGATCTTTCTCAATCACTCGGCCCGAATGCAAGTGATTTTTCATGAGTTTAGCGGTAACTTCAACACAATCAACCACGCAGATGCAGATGTCATCCTCCGTAATCTATCCATAGCCCCGTAAAATTCTCTCCCTACCAATGCTCTTCCCCAATCTCAACACTATCCACATCCACCCCATCCTTAAACCACCTCTCTTCCTCCACAATCTCCACATCATTTCCACTCATCATCCTGCGCATCTGTCAGCCCCCCAATACGACCCTACTAATCCTCATAAACACATACCTTTTCCGCATCCTCCCATCCTGCGCAAAGGTCCAATCCTCAAGGCCATAGCAGCGGTACCACTTCCTTCCCTCCTCCTCCTCCTCCTCAACAAAATACTCGTACCAGAACTGCACGGCAATCTTATCATCCGAGAATGAAAACAGCTCCTTTCTCAGCCGATATCCATTCTCATGCTTCCATTTGTCGGAAAGGAATTCCGTGATCTGTGCGGTTCCGCGCAGGAATGTGCTACGGTTGCGCCAGATGCTGTCGGGTGTGTACGCGAGAGCTACCTTTTTTGCATCACTGAAGGAACGGGTTAGTTAGGAGGGGAGAAAGAAAGAGGAGAGGTACCGTGTGTTCCAGAGGTTTTGGGCGGCTTTTACTTTGCTCTGTGCAGAGGAGGCGGTGAAGGGGGGGAGTATTCCGGTCATTGTGAGAATAGTTGCTGGGTATCAACGCGAGGGCTTCATTTGTATTATACTATAACACAATGATGACTCTTGAATGCTCCGCAACCGGCACTCCCGAGGCGAGAATACAGAATACAGTGTAGTTACTAAACAATTCCAATCAGCGTTCTATATATTCTAATCAAGTTCTGCAGAGTGGTCATCACCAACAAACAATGCTGCATAATAGGCTCACACCACTTTACTTCTATCTAGCCCCAGAATGTATATTTATATCTAAACTTAAACTTTGTCAAACGTTGCAATGGATTAGGGTTGGTTCCGACTTCGTGGTCCCGAAGATTACATCTGGCATGGCTTGTCACATCTCATGTCAATAGTGCTACCGTCCCACTTAAAATCTGGTCTCGATAATCGCCTGTCAATCTATTCTCCGGTATCGAATGATGATTCGATCGCCTGTTACTTCTGCACCAGAGGCACCCGTTTATTACCACACTCCTCGCGGAGAAGATCACGTCTATTGGCAACCAAACCCAGCGGCTAGCAATGCAAAGGAGATTCTACATTAGATAATTCCACACACCTCTACATAAAATCATCGAAGTAATCCGCCCCTCTCCCCTCGTTGGAATTCGCCTCCAACGCATCCTCCGTAAACACCTCATCGTAGGCATGATCTCTCTGCCACGCAATTTCCCTCCTTTCCTTCGCAATCCGTTCCTCTTCCTTCTTCCTCTGCAGTGCCGCCTTCTTCTCCTGCGCCCGCACAACCTTCAATCTTTCCTCCTTCTCCGCCAATAGATCCGGAAACTTCTCCACCTTCGTTTTATTAAGTCTATTGATGATGGCGTTGACACGGGTGTCGACAAGGATCTTTTTGACTTTACGCTGGTCCTTGAAACCAACTTGACCCGTCGCCATTGAGCCATCTTTCTTAAGGTTTGACCAGGGTGAGTAGATAATGTTGACGTTGTCTTTTTTGTTACCTGGGAGGTGTAAGGGTGGAAGGTGCGGTGGAAGACAAAGTGTGATAGTACGAACCTTCTATTGAGTTCGCTTTGGTGAGCTGCGCACAGTCTGCCAGCAGGTCGGTAGGGATGTCTTCCCAGTTCTGGCCTTCGGGGAGACGGAGGTATATATGTGCGGATGAGAGTTTGTCGGCATGGAACTACCCCACCACCGTCAATCTCCCTTCCTCGCGCCCCTGATGGTAGAGCATACCCTACGGTACGGATTCTGTCAGAACCAGTAGAAGCCAAACGAATGGGGAGGATCGAACCAAACATCTTCCTCCCAGCCGTGTTTAATCAACTCCTCGTCTGCATCCCCACGCTCTCACTCAACATCCCGTTCCATCCCGGTATCGGGAAGAAGAGTCGCAGTTTGGCGGCACTCACTCTCAACTTTGTCTTTGCCGACATAGATAAATGCGGGGGGATCGACGAGGTTGGATTCGAAATAGTAGACCATCGCAATTCGATAGTGGTTGATTCTAGTTGGTTGTGCAGGGTTGTAAGATTTGAGCAGAAGCTGGCTGGAATTAGTTGGCGAAGCCAAAAAAGCAAAACGTTGCTTGCTCGCGCCAAGGAATTGTTCTTTGGGCGGGGAATATTTAATTTGATCAATCGCGATGCCTGACGATAATGGTGCAATGGAAGCAATACAACTTTATTAATCACCGTCCCTTTCTATACACTGGACTCCAATGCTATTCAGTTGTGAATGAACTTCTGAACTCCCAGAGACTCATCGACCTAGAACGACGTCTATCACCTCCCACTTGTGCTTTGCTTTACTTCTTACACGCCTCCAACGACTCCTTCAATGCAGCAAGTGCCTTCTCGATATGACCCAAGTCCCCGTTCGTAACTGACACACCCATGTGACCAAACCGGAAGTACTTAGTCGCGATCTCTTTGTGCAGACCACCGGCAAAGATGACACCCTTCGCAAGCAACTTGGGTAGCAGTTCGGGCGCGGTCACACCCTCGGGCAGGAACGCAGCCGTCATACCATTTGCCTGGCAAGCCTCCTCCGATGCAAGCTGCTTCAGTCCCATCTCGGCCAGCGAGTTTTTGACGTAGCGTGAGATCTCACGGTGCTTGGCGAATCTCTGTTCCATAGGCACGGAGGTAATCTGTGTCAAAGAGGTGTGGAGGGCGTGAATAAGCTGTGGGCTGGGGGTGGCAAAATACGAGGGCTTTTTGGCTTCGTAGTTTCTCATGACTTTGGGCAATATTAGCGTCGGGGTTCTACGCAATAACAAGGAGGACACGTACTGGGGAGCCAGTTTGCGAAGCTGGCGAAGTAGCTTCCGGGCTTGCTTTTCCGGGCTTCAAAGGTCTGGATTGCTCGGCCACTCATAATCATGATACACAAACCAGCTGGCACACCGATAGCCTTCTGGGAGGCGGTGAGGATGACATCGAGACCCCAATCATCGAACCGGATCTCCTCACAGCCAACTGAACATACACCATCGACAATAACCAGAGTATTAGGGGAGACGCGACGAGTAAGCTCGGAGACGGTCTTGATATCGGAAAGGACACCCGTAGAAGTGTCGGTATGTGTAATAGTGATTGCCTTGTAGTTCTTTGCCTTCAGAGCTTCCTCAATCTTCTCTAGTGGAGGGCGGGATCCAATGGGGGCCTTGAGCTGAGTGGGAACTGCTCCATAGGTGTCGAGGGCATCAGCGAAGGAGTCGGCGAAGTAGCCTGCATTCCAATACCATCAGTTTCTGCAATTGATCACGAAGAGTTGAGATAAGCAAACCAGTGTGCAGCACCAATACATCCTCCCCAGGCTCCACCAAGTTTGCGGCAACAAAATCCCATCCCAAAGTACCCGAACCAGATACAACGAGGGGCTGCGCAGTAGGGTCGGAACTAAGGAAAAGCTTCCGCAACAACTTCAAAGTTTCTCCGAAGGTGTTGACAAACGGTGCACCTACATGACTCTGGCTGTAGGTTTCACGAGCCTCAGCAAAACTTCGTCATTCTGCCGGACAAAATATATGCACCCCGGATCGCTAACGCAGGCAAAAAGTAAACCTCATTGCTGCAATTGGGAGTTAACTAACCTAGGATGGGACATAGCATTGAGCACAGCATCGTCGAATTCTATGGGGCCCGGGATGAGCAATGTAGGATGTGGGGCTTGAGTAGACATTTTTGCGGGGGTTGTGGTTTGTGCGGGGGGTGTACGGAGGGATGGGGACGAGGTTGCCAGGTGCCTTTGAAGCAGACCAAGGCGAGGGTTCGCAGTTGGGGCCGACAGTGTGATAGATGGGCGGGGTAGACTGGTGGGGTGGATTCGATTCAGGTATCTGTGCATCATCATTCTGATCAATACTTTATGAGCTCGGCGTTACCCGTTTTTGCAGTGAGACCGATGGCAGGCGGTACAGGCCGAGTGAATAGAGAAACGGAGAACGGAGTAAAGGACGGCGGGTGCCAATTGGAAGGGTCAACGTACCTGTGATATGCAGAAATGACACAGAAGAAATACCGGTGCTTCTACGCTCTGGCACTAGGTAGCTCTAAGTTTCCCTGGGAAAACTGGTCTTAGGTACCCTAACTGAACCGGAGAACGGGGAACCATCGGAGTTATCTTAGTCTCTGGGTTGAAAAATTGTCGTTGAATATCTCATCAACATAGTTGTCGCCATGATTGCCGTGTCATGCAGGTATCAATGAGAAAACAATTTCACCACCCCATACAGCCTATACGCCGTCCTCTGCAAATGCAATGCAGTGTCAAAATAACAAAAAAGAACTAACGCCAGATTCTTCCTTCGCCGAATACACCATTACCTTCCTCAGATGCCCATGCTACCATACTGTGCGCCGGGCACGAGATTCTTATGATCTGCTGGATTCGCGGCGGCTTCGTAAAACGCCACGACAGGGTCCTTCCTCAGCTGCGTAAAATTGCCCCTGAATCCTAGATAACTCAGACTTGTCACGTCCTCATATCCATTCGAATGGTTATCCTCAATGAATAATGTAATGGAATGCGCATTATTGAACAGCGCTCGCTTAACCGGAAGTTCCATGACCTCTTCTCCCAGCGGCTGGATGGGTAGCTCGAGTGTTTGGATAGCGGGTGTATCAACTGCCGCGCTGAAATCGAGATCGTCGCGGTTGATAAAAAGTTTTAGTGTTCGTGGAGAGCTGAGAGACGGATCGGCCCGAAGGAGAATGGAGTGAAGTCTGACATCGCCGGTGAAACTGTAGGTGGATGGGGATCAGTATCTGGATGCGGAGCTAGGTCTCGGAGGTACTTACGGGACGTAGATGAGGAGCTGTTCATCGGTGTCGCTTTCAAGAATTGTTGTGGCATCAAGACGTTCGTCCCAGGTCTTTTTGATGATTGCCTTGCCGGAGCCGGGTGTTGCTTCATTGAAGGTGACGATCTTATCGAATTCAATGTGACAGTACAAAGAGGACTGAATGGCAGGTGTCAGGTCGTCTATCTTCGGTCAGCATAGGCTGGGGGGGGGGAGGGGTTAGTGGGATTGTTTACCGTCGTGAGAGTGTACCCCCCCATGGCTGTGATCGTGGCCATGGCTCTCATCATTGCAGGAGTGGCCATAGTTATGCGACATTTGCTGTGTGGTAACTGTAAGCGGGCTTCTTTTTCGTTGGGTACGGTGTTTTGAGATGTTGAGGCGGGGTTGACATCAAGCCTTGATGTCACATGGAATCCCTCCAAAGAAACAGAATAGGTACCTGTAGACGTCATAGATCATCAAATTGCATTTCTTATCTTGGCAGCCTTCATAAGTAAACGAGTTTATAGATAGATATAAATTGGGATTAACATGTTAGACGGCGAAGTTGACAGCTGAGGGTTAAAATTTGGGTATATATAACTTGAGACGGAAGACTAGGAGATCTGAAGGTTTCCCATCTCTCGATGAGGTGTGAAGAACTGTTCATCACGATTTTAAACCACCAAGATCACGTATCTCCTCCCGAGGCCTGAGTTGGTCCATACATTTTACCCGTTGCCGCTTCTCAAGGTTGAAGTCCGAACCCACTGATCGATTACCTCCGCATTACAGACACTCGGAACTATTCCAATAGATGACGACCATGTATGGTATCCGCACATACATCAATTGACTATCATATAACCATAAAAGCAAAAGAACGCCAAAATGCCAAAACACCATAATCCCAATGACTCCCCAAACTCCCCCAGGAATAGCAAAACATAACCTCTTGCTCTATCTACGGTTACTGCTTCGAGTCTTGATTCGGCACTGGGATCCGTACCAGTGTCTGTGGCATGGGGAGCCCCTCATCATTTCTGGGAAATCCGTCGCTATTGTCCTTGGGCGCCGACTCGGTGAACGGGTCATCTTCCGCAGGTTTCCTGGGCTTCGGGATCGCAGCTTAACAAACATCAGCACTATTTCTTCGATACATGATAAGAGGAGCTGCAATACTTGACGCCATAGAGATAGCGCGAAGGACAGTCTGCCAGTTGGAGAGGACGGCGGTGACAGCTATGATTGACTGGCATTAGTCCTGTTTGTACGACATCTGCAATGCGGCAGAGTAGCCAAACCTTCGGTTCCGTCCGCCAACGTACTAAGCTTCTCCTCTAATTGCTCCATTTGTGAAGCTAGGTTACCACTTAGATCGCGCAGGGCAATCAGACTTTCGAGTTCTTGTTTCTTTTCTTCGATGCGAGCGACGAGTGCGGGGGACTGGTGGGATGCGGCTAAGGACGTGGGACCTCCCGAAAGCGAGGATTGGCGGTTGTGTGGAGGGGCGATTGAATAACGAGGTTGGTATCCAGACATTTTGGGGACGGTGATATGGGCGAATTGGGGATTTAAGACTGGAGACGTTCTCGCGATGATGGGGATGATGAAGATGGCGGTAGTGGTCGCACTAGTACATGACTGGGTAGTGCTTTGCTGTTTTAGGCGAAACGTAAACAAGCGATAGCTCCAAAAACAAAATATCCCACCACCAAACCAACCAACCCTCCAACCACTCATTCCTTGAGCGATTCATATCGACTGGCGCCCTGGAACAAGGCCGTCGACAAAGGAGGACAATCGCCCTTTGTATTCCGCACTTTGCCGCCTGCACCTTAAGCCCTCAGAATTATTTGTTGCCCTCAAAATAATAGCCTAGCCTCCGAGACAATAAACACAACAACCCCCTCGTCACGTTTCAACCACGCAGTACGCGTCAAACAGTCAAACAGGCAAACGAGTATATGATGGCCCGGCTCAACGAAGGTCAGAGTGGCCAAAGTAATCAGAGTGGCCAGGGCGGCCGTGATGCTGGTGCCTATGAAGCTCGTATATTTCACTGATCCTGACGTATTAAATTCATTTTGCTAACCAGATGTGTGGTTAGTTAAGCAAAGATATCTACAACAGAACAGACAGAACAAGGAGATATCGAGGTTGGCAATCTTTTTTTCAACCTCTCGAATCTTATCAGGTTCTAATCGTCGCCCAGATCACATTCGGTACTGACCAAGCGGGTACACGATCTCCAAACCGAAACAACACGCCTGTTGACCGACAACATATCCCTCCGCGAGCAAGTTCTTCGTCTGGAAGTGCAACTCGCTCGCCGCGACCAAGAACGCAAAACCCTTCAGAAGAATCAGATAACACAGAAGAAGCTGGAGGAGAAGATGGTTGAATTCGGATTGCTTTTGAAGGAACTAAATCAACCATGCACACCGTTGGGTAAATCTTCGACTTCGCCAGATGATGATGATACGTCTCCATATCTTGAGTCCCGGTTGCTACGAAGTTCATATATCCCAGGCGAGGGCCTGGAGGGATATATGCCCGCCATTGAAGAGGAGGCCCAGTCTCGTAGGTGCAGTGTGAATAGTGAACGCCGGAGGAGTAGTTTGAAGTAAGATGCTATGATATTTACCTGAATCACAGTGCTAACCTTTTCTTTGAATAGTTTTGCAGACATCGAACTACCACCGCCAGCACCTGAACCTTACGAACCTGATTCTGACGATGACCCACCTCCGCCAATGAACAATGTTGAATCTCGACCTCGGAGAAGACGGGACAGTGAGCTCGTTCGACAATACACTTCAATCCCCGAGCCAATCCCCGAGCCGACGAAATCTATTTCAACTCTCACAGTTGCCAAACCACCCAAACGAAAATTTGCTGAGAAAGACATGGAAACTTCGCCAACATCTCCCAACCTCGATTTCCGGTTTTCGAAACTCTCGGCCCGAGCAGCAGAGGCAGCAAAGCGGCAAATGGAGACCGAACGACCAAGCTCCCAGAATAATGAGGATAATGAGGACACCGCTATGGCAGAGGCAGAGCCGATTGAGGATCCGTCGAAACGGACTACTCTATTCAAGAGTTCTCATGCAAGGCGGTTGTCTGGTAGTGGAAGTATACCATCATTGGCCGCAAGAAAGGCTTTAGGTCCAAGTAAGTCGTAGAATTAGTGACCATGCCGCATGATATTCTAACAGCATTACAGAAAGTACTAATACCGACCCTGCAAATTCTCCCGCCAAAATTGTCGCCCGGAGTGATCAGAAAGCCCTAGAACACCCGGAAAAACAAAAAATCTCTGACAAACTTCCCCCAACAACTATACGGACCTACCGTAGCAACTCTGTTCGTGACAAAGATACGCCGCCACCAGAGTCAGATCCCGCGACAACAATTAGTACAGCCACTGGGCGCGCGGCTCGGAGGATTCGACCTGCTGTTAGCTATGCTGAGCCAAGCCTGCGTGCTAAGATGCGACGAGATGACACAGGATTCGTAGATGCAGTCACAGGAGAAGGGAAGAAGGTCCGACGCACAACGCCTGTGTCAGAATCCTCTAGTGCCAGGAAGAAATCATCAATGGAGAAAGAAATCGTTGTCAAAAGTGAGGAAGACGATAATACTGGTGCCTCTAAATGGATGGACCTGCCATCACTTAAATCAACCGAGGAACCAGAAAGCGTGATGAAGCCCCATATAACGCTAGGGGATGAGGAGAGTGAAGAGGAAAGGGAGACACAAAGACGGGAGTCCGTCTACGAAGACCAAACAATCCTCCCCTTGAACGTCATTACCTCCCGCAAGCGACGAACTTCATCCCTTGTCACATCACTGTCTGGAATGAACGACCCCGAACAACCTGATTTGAAGAGGAAGATCGATGATGACGAGGAGACAAGAGACAGGAGAAACACTTTGATCGCGAGAGTAAAGACGTTGAGCCCATATGATGCTGAAGACAGGGGTGGGGACTGGGAGAAAGGGAGGGATAGGGCAGTGGGGACGAGCACTAGGCGGAGGAGTATGATGGTTTAAGGTGGCTCTGGCGAGGTCGACAAGGTGACATAGAAAGAGATGTGTTATTGTATTCTTTAGCTGGAGTTTTGGGGGAATAACGTTTATTTCGATATCTTTCGGTCTGTCTGGTCTGTTTTTGGGAAGGCGGATTGTTTTCTAGTACAACGTCGTAGGCGTTTTCTTGCTGATGGAGATTATGGTACGGTGGGGTGGATTATACCCGTTTATTTTCTATTTCTTGCTTGTAGTATATCTCACTCCCCCCGTTTTTGATGTTGAATCTCCAGTATCTATCATAAGTTTGGGCAGTGGATTGTCTGATCACGTCGTCTTTCATTACTGGGTGGTGGATCAATCCCTCAGTATCATTACCTGTTACCAAGGTCTATGGCTCAAATATCTTCTTATTTTACCATACATACCTTCTCACCATTCCCACTCTGCTGCTGCTACTTTCTCAAGCAGCAGCAGCAATGTATCTTCATTTCCAGTGGTTCACACATTACACCCCATCATGTCCACCCCACAAGCAGCGTCTTGATCCCAGGAACCATCATCTCCCCTCCCCGCCCCCTCGACTACAATTCCTAAAATATGCAACCATCCGTTGTGTTCATTCCCCTACTTTCAGTCTTTGCATTTCATAACTCCGCACAAGATCAGAGGATGTAACAAATGACAGACAGCAAGGTTTGACAATATCGGAATCAGAAGCCCATCAATCCATACAGCCATTCAGTCATCCAAGCTATCTAGCTACAAGAAGCAGCAGTAGCAGTAGGAGTCCCATTCCATCCACTCATAAATCCATCACCGATTCATCCCATCCGAAACCAGAATAGTTGCAGGAAGAACAAAAAATGCGATCTCCTGTAAAAAAGAAAAAGAAAAAAGGACGGTTTCACACATTTAGATAATAGTAATGGAAGAAAAAAAGCTTTTTTCTTCACAACACCAACGACGCCAGGGGAGTCATGTAAGTAAAAAAAAACAGGCCACACATGGAACAACAAAAAAGTTCACCCCGGAAAAAATCAACATACGCCCCAACCCCACCACTCCGACAGTAATTTTCCACGTTGTACGCCGAAAACCATGAACATGCAATCCCGTTATAACATCCATACCTCGTGATCATTTTCCACCTTCCCCGGCTTCCGCTGTTGGCTGCTGCGGCTGCTGTTGCTGCTGTTGCTGCTGTTGCTGCTGCGGCTGCTGAGGGGGTGGTGGAGGTACTATCTGTTGCTGGGGTGGAGGAGGCATCGCGTGCATTCCAGGTTGTGGACCAGGGTAGTTGCCCCTATTTCCAGGAGGATAGTGTCCTTGGGGACCATGGTAGTATTGGGGGGGTGGAGGACCTCCTTGGTGGGGAGGCGGCGGCGGTTGTCCACGCATCATTCCCACTGTAATCATTGAAGCCTCGTTAGAATATGTGTCCATCAAAACATTGTCCTGTGATCGCCCGGGCATAGGCATTGGAGCTGCGGCATTCATGGTCACCCTTCCACCCCGAGCACCTCCTCCTCCACTGCCGCTATAGCTGTGAAAACCCTTGCCCCTTCCACGGCCAACCCCTCTACTATCATCAAGAGCCTTGTTGGCCGTCTGACTCCTTTGGAGCGGTTGTGACGCAAAGCCAGGAACAGGCGCCAGAGTAGGTGATGCGAAAGCGGCCAATGCAGGAGAAAGCAAGGGAGTACCAGGAGCAGCGGGAACAGAGGGCTGAGCAGACATGTGATTGTAGCGTGCGCGCGGGGAAGAGAGAACAGAGGAGAAAGGGACAGTGGACTGAGAACGCTGGGGCAACCAAGATGGGCCTGTTGGGAGTAACTCACTTTGTTGCTGTTGGCCCTGTGTGCCGTATATAGGACCGCCTTGTCCTGGTTGCATGCCATAAGGCATCATTTGAGCTCCACCGGGAGTTCCTTGAGAAGAGCCTTGGTGTATCATCATTGGGGCAGGCCGTCCGGGGCTAGGGTATCCTTGGGAATTTGGGGGCGGGGGTCCGTTGTTCAGATACGCCTGTGGCTGTTGAGGCGAGTACATCTGAGGGTGAACGAACTGATTACCCACTTGTCCGGCGGCAGGATATGGAACTGGCTGAGGACCATGCATCATCATAGGGTTTCCACTAGTTGCTCTAAACCCATTATAGAATCCATATTGGGGACCTCCAGGAGGACCGGGATATTGCATTGCTCCTTGTTGATTCGGATACATAGCAATCTGAGATGGATGAGGAACTGGAGATTGTTGATATGGCGCAACTGTGGCGTTATGAAGACTTGGGGATGGCATGACAGAGGATGGGGTCGACATCTGTCTGAGATGAGCATCCTGTTCGTAATGGGAAGGTATAAGATGTTGCTGCATTGGACCATGATGGGGCTGATGCGGAGCGTGGGGAGGATGGCTCATGTGCGGGATATGGGTTGGGATTTGTTGATGATGGGGCTGGGGCGGCATCATGTGAGGAGGCTGAGCAGCGTGAACGCTATTTGGATCAAAATCTGTCTTTGCTGCGAACATAGTTTTGTAGGACTTGTCCTTATTCGCATCCTCAGTAGGCCACGTTGGCGGTGTGTACCAAGGTTTATCGATGTAGTCGTTTGCATTACCATAAAGCTTGGTGGGTCCGGGTCCAGTCTGGGTAGCTCCTGCTTTTGTCTTCTTCATTCGATCGAAGGGGTTGAAATGACCCTTGATTGATAGTCTCTCCTTTTCGGTTTTCAATCTCTTATTTCCAAAGAAAAGAGAAGGACTAGCAGCCCTGGAAGCAATATTAGGGGGGGCCGAGGCCGTGGGACTGGGAGTGGCATTGGTGGAGTGGCCTCCAAATGTAGGTGTGAACGCAGCGGCGCTCGGGTTCGGTTTAAATTCAAATGGCCGAGCGTTTACGTTCAACCTCTTTGACGATGTGGTGTTGGATGCCGAAGGACCAGTTGGGGGATATTGCGGGCGTTGCTGCTCAGGGACAGGGATGGGCGAGCGTACTGGTAGATTCTTGTCGGCCTGTACCCGGCGGATATTTTGACTTATTGCTTGCTGAGGGGGAACAAATTTGGGGAAATTCTGCAGAAGTGCAGACATTTCGCGCTTGAAACGCTCTGGATCTCGAGCAGCAAAACTATTTGGAGGGGGGACTTTTCCGGATTGTGATACTGCTGCCTGAGAACCTGAGGTGGTAGGCTGTGCGCTGGACGGTGCAGAAGGAGTTGACTTGTTACTACCTCCTCCAAGCTTGGCGAGACTTTGCTGCTTCGTTTTCTCGAGAATTTCAGCCTGCTTGGCCTTGTCCTTGGTAAGGATTGGAACTAGATCCTGAGGAACTGCCGTCTTCAATGTGAAGCTCTCCGAGAACTTCTTGAGTTCTCTCAGCTTTGATTCTCGGTCCCGGTGTGCCATTAGTGCCTTCCTTTTTTGTACTCTCTCTCTCTCATCCTTAACAAAGTTTTTAAAATTATTGCTCAAGTCCCTTTCGATCGCAGGTGCTTCTCCCTGCTTTCCATGATTGACACTACCAGCTGGGAGACTTCGCATAGGTGTAATTATATCAGGCAAGCCAGGCCTTTCCTTTGCTTTCGCGATGGCATCCTCCGACGTTTTCGGGACAGATTGCTGTGATTGTAAGGTAACCTGAGGCTGCTGCTTCTTCTGCTGCAAGGTTTCCGGTCGAACCAACTGAGAAGCTATGATAGCAGGATCGTGTGGAGCGCCGGGAACAGTAGGCTGTCCGGTTGGAGCCCGCCGCGCTGGAGGTGTATACCTGTTCGTACTGACCTGGGCCGGAGCTGTCCGTTGAACTCCACTGTACCTATTTGGGGAAAGTTGTATGTGTAAGTACGGATATAACAAGCTTCAGTGCAGAGTCAACTTACTTATCCTCCTCATCCATTCCGCTATCGTCAGGTGTCACGACGCCTCGCTCCTCTGCAACATGAGCACTGAGACCAGAAGTGCTCTGCCCTTCGATCTCTGCTGCAATTCGTTCGGCGGCAGCAGCTCGGCTTTTATATTCTGGATGGTCGCGATTGAGCTTGGTGGTATAAATGTTCTCGTCAAAATCGGATTTCACACCGAATAGACGCTCATTTGCTTCAAATTGATTCCATCCTTGGCCTGGTCCAGAGCTGGTATCTTCAAGTCCAGTATTGGCATATGGTGATTCATCGGGCTGCCATCGGTGTAGCTCACGCTCACGATGAGCCGTGTTTCCCGAGATATCGCTATCCGTCTTGAACCCACCCGAAATTCCTACATAGCGCGAGCGTCAAGATACAATATTCAAGTGTCAAAGGCATGGTGGAGTCATACCATTCTGTTGAGTCCCAGCGTTGGATGGTCCAGTTTCAAAATATACCTTCTGCGCTGTAATTTCTACCACATCCTTTGGTTCGAAAATCATGACCTTTTCCTTGCCGCCTCCCAAGTATTCGCTCTCTTTCGTCTTCTCATCGTCATCCCCAGGTGCAGGTTTCAGTAGCTTCACCTGCTTGAGGGAAATACCAAGATCATGATTCCGCGGGTCTGCGCCTAACAAAATCCCAATATACTGAGCCCCACTCTTGACAGTAACAACCACTTCCCCAGCCTGGATCTATCGAATTAGCATCCAAAGTATTCAAAGCAAAGAGTTTTCTATAGGCACAGCTGACCGACTCAATGTCGGTCATAGAGTATTTCACGGAGCTTACCATGAGCTTGGTCAAGAGGAACAGCAATCGGTCGTGCATATGTTTATCGTGCGTATCTGACTCGCCGCCTGGTGCAGTGGAAGGTGTCCGTGACTTCATGGCTGCCGCAGCTTGATTTGGTGTAGGTGAAGAGGATGTAGGAACTCCTGATCCGCTGTACTTTTGTTGCTGCTGTACAGGCCAGCCTTTGTGGGAAGAGTTCCGCCTGTATGCCATGTATCAGCAATTGGGACAACCACCGAGATCTAGCAAATTAAATAATATTCGGAGTATATGTCGGCAACCCGCTCGAGTAATTACAGAGCATAGTCAACCAACGGAGTGGTGGGTGGCTTATAAAGAGGGAAAAAGAAACCAATTGTTAGGTAGCCTAGCGCTTGAACTAGCGGAGCCCCGAGAAAAGGTGTTGGGTGCGAAAAGAAGTTGGGCGCGACACTGCAACACAAGGAAGGCCCAGGACAGGTGTTGCAACTCACCGCTGAGGTCCGTCCATCGGTGATTGAGCAGCCCTTCTATTATTGTTGCTGGGACTTCCGCTAATCGAGCCCTTCAACTGCGGTCTTCCAGCTGTCGCAACCGAAACTGAACCTGGCGCAGGAGTGCGGGCTACCGACGAGGTAGCCGTCGCCATGAGAAGGATGGGATGGAGGTACTAGACCGGAGGTCGAGGATCTGCACAGGTGAGATGCAAGGAGAGATGGAATCTCGAGGTGGTAGGTTGGTAGATAGCTAGTGCGTTGTAGATGTTGATGTAGCAACTGCTCTTAATTGAAGAAAGGCTAGGGCTGTTTGAAAGAGTCCAGCGTTGTGCAATACCTAGTTGCTTCTCCTCCCTTCACTTCAAGCAAGAGAAAACAATATAGGTGTAAAGTGCAACAGAACGACAAACACTGGAAAGAACAGAGCACCAAGCCCTAAAGTACAGAGAACGTAATCTATACAACAAGGTATAGAAAAAAGAGCTCCTGAAGTCTCGTGGAGGTATGAAGGGAAGACGACGGGGAGGAATGCCCACAAAACGAAAAAGAAGTTCGTCGGGAGAGGAGAGGGTGGAAGGTGGTGCGAGTTGTAGGGAAGGGGAGACGAGAGATGGGTGCAGATGAAGTAATAGTAGAATGTTGTTGGGGTTATGGGAAGGCTGTCTGTCGTCCCGCCCTCTCCTGTTGGAGCTGTAAATTCTAGGTTTGTCACAGTATCTCGCAGGCATCTCTAGTCTTTTCAATCTGCGCTTGTTTCTTGTTTTTTGAAGCTTAAAATAATAAAAGCTTATGTGCGTGATTCTTTTTCGCTCTATGCCTGATGGCGCCAAGAGCGGACAATTGAGCTCTCGAAATACCGTCACTGTCAGTAATAGCCCCAATAGAACCAGAGATAAGTAAGTAGATATATTCAACTAAGGCATCTATAACTGCAGCCTCAAGACGTGATGAAACCCCAGCCAGTCCCAGCATCGTATTGTGGGAATGAGCAGCTGTGAAGCGTTCACTGGTGGCTGCTAACATCGTGACCGCACTGGCCACATTAAAACAACGGCAAGGCGTGAGGCTAAGGGTAAGGGGCTTTGGTAAAGAAAGAATGAAGTACATACACCCCACACCCTCCTAGAGTATATTATGATTTTTTTCATCCAGAATTGCATCGCGGTATCGGAATTCACGATTCATGATGTGACAGCTATAGTACTTTAGCTTAAAAAGTCTTGTGAGAAGATGTTGGGACTTCGAGTCCGAATGATGGCAGCTAGAAATCAACAGTCAGGCGGCTCCCCATCCCGGCGCACACCACCAGCCTCTTGCGTATCTAGATACCAAGTACCCTGTGTCGCCAACGCCGTCTGATACTTTTACTCTACAACTAGCAGTCAAATAATAATACACGAAGACGAGGACATTAACATATCGTTGTTTCACTTCACTATCTGCTCGGTATTCTATATCGGATTGACATCCGTATCCACTCAAAGTCCAACAAACAACTATCACCCATCCCGCGCTTCAGCTCGTGGTTCGTATACTCTGTGGCCCTCGTCATTACTTCTCCTAGCATAGCCGCTTCCCTCGCTAGCCCCTCATCAACCCCTCGATGTCGGCTGCATCAAGAACCACCAACGGTTCGGCGTCTCGAAGCCCCAGGCACAGGACCCAGGTCAATGTATGTCATCCCTTTCTCCCTGGAATCCAACTTCCCGGATATCCCCGCAGTACATAAGCTCGTCGCACCTCGTTCAACTGCGTTTGTTTGAAGGCGAGAGCGTCGAAGCTGATATATGTGTCCTCGTTGTTTTAGTTATCTACAATAGAGAAATCTGTCACACATCTGCTTGTTGCCACAAAACAGCTTCTCGAAACACTCACAGCATGGTCTCGTCAACAAGCCACCGAAGCCGAAGTCTCCGATGTATATGTCCGGCTTGGATCTGAGTTCAACATTGCCTGCAGAGCCTTCACCGCCATCGGGGTTGAGACGGCTGATCTAGGTAATGTGCCAGATGCATTGCGGACTATTCTAGAGCATACCTTAAGCCAAGATGCTAGTCCACAGAGTTTGGATGTATATCTACCTCGTATAAGGGAAATAATCATCAATTTGCTACACGGACTCAAGAGGAAACAGCAAAAACTGCGCCAAAAACAGTCAAGGGAGAATGGGGAAAGCGGCTCAGGCGGCTCGGGGAGAGGTTCTGGAAGTTTAGTGGTACCTTCGACTCGAACAAGTAGTGGTAGTGGTAGTGGTAGTGGCGGTGGAAATGGTGGTGACTCTGGTGGTGATGCCACAGTAGCTACACTTCCCGGCGGTGGTGGGGGTAATGCAATAGGAGGTGGGGGGGGCGGGGACGAGGTGGCACCTCCGCGCACTTCGTCGTTACCAGTAGGGAATGCCCCGCCTCAACGAAACTCCTCGCCTACTCCACCTCCGGGTGGACCCGTACGCACCTCGACTTCAACAACTAGTTCGACGCGAAGTTCTCACCAACACAATGTATCCGCGTCTTCGATTCAGGCACTCACCAATAGTCCTCCGCCAGAACCAACACCGCCCTATCCCACAGCCGAGAATCCACCTACAATTTCAGAACCGACTGCACCTTCCCCGCAAACTTCTGTCCCCCCACCACCTCCAACCCCTCCCATTCAAGATCCTCTGGCAGCTCTTCAACAGCATTCAACGCTAGAGCGAAGAGCATCACGCCGATACTCAGCATATCAGATTGCCAAGTATACTGGGAAATCTACAAATGATCTTCCAGTATTACCAACCACGCGGGACCCATCAGCCATCCCTCGAAACCGAGAATCTATGGATGCTGTGCGTAAACGCTCGTCTGGAAGGACTAGATCAATGGTTAGGTCAAGAAATGAACCGGAGCCGGCGATGAAAAACCCACACCGGATATCCGAAGAGGCGAATTCCAATGCTTCATACTCGCCGATCCCCCAGACCCCTGAAGACAAGCCTGGACCGGAAGCTCCTGCCATAGCGATGGAAGAAAACGGGAAGAGGCCATCCCTACACGTCGATACTGGGGCTCCGTCTCCAGTTGTTCCGCAGGAAGTCCCTTTACATGATGCCTCGACAAACGGAATTCCCGCCACATCCCTTGTGGAACGAAGGAGCAGCACCCCTTCCGAGAGTAAAGAGTTGACGTTATTTCTTCAACTGGGTCGATCAATCAAGAAAGTTACAGTGTCGGACGGCGTTGACGAATTGTCAATAACATCTCTCCGTCTTCTTTTTATTTCGAAATTCAATTACAATCCGCCGTCTGGAGATGATTTTCCCGAGCTGTATCTTCAGGATCCTGTTTCAGGCGTTCGATATGAACTTGAAGATTTAAGAGATGTGAAGGACCGTTCGGTGCTTTGTCTGAACGTTGAAGTGCTGGATGAGGTTAAGAGGCACATAGATGATGGAATAGAAGGTCTGAAGAGGCTTGTACAAGGCCTAGCAGGCACAGTGGAATCTCAAGGACTACAAATGACTCGCGTTGCCGAAAGACAAGAAGAAGCTGCAAAGAAGATTGCAGAGTTATCCGTTGCACCGCCAATATCATCACCTCCACCAGCGATTTCTCGATCTGCAGCGTCTGTCCAATTAACCCCAGATGAAACTGCTAGGAAGCTCAATGAAGTTCGTGATCTTCGAAAAGACTTAGCTGTGTTACGCCAGGTTTTCTCTACCTTTGTTGCGGATATGAACACCTCTATGACAACGGTGAAAACCAAGGCCAGCACCATCAAGAAGGTCGCCGCGGAGACAACCGGTGTCGCAAACGAAGGTCGCGCCTACGTCGAGAAAGGCAGGGCTAAGCTCGGCGGAGATGCAGACAATCTCGTCACGAAAGTGGACGATCTTCAGGATACTGTAGAGGATCTTCGGAAAGATGTTGTGTTGCGGGGTGTTAGACCACTTCCGCGACAGCTCGAGGCGGTGTCTAAACAGATTGCAATGGCTAAGACGGAGCTTAAGAAGATGTCCGATTACATTAAACGGGAGAAACCGCTCTTTAGACGTGTGTGGGAAAGAGAGTTGATGCTTGTCTGCGAGGAACAGGAGTTCTTTACAATGCAAGAGAGCCTGATCAACGATTTGGAAGACGACCTCGACAAAGCTTCGCAAACGTTTATACTTGTCGAGCAATGCTCAGAACAGCAGTCGAAAACGAATGCAAACGGAGCTAGAAGTGCTAGTCGAAATTTCCCACCTGTCGGTTTGATGAACCCCGATGACCATCTCAATCCGTCCGAAGTTAAACACAACGTACTCAGTGAGGTTCGCGCCCTTCAACCAAACCACGAAAGCCGTCTTGAGGCAATCGAGCGTGCAGAGAAGGCAAGACAGAAGGAACTAGAAGGCAGAATACCGGAGTTTCAAAAAGAGCTAGGACAGTTTGTGGAGGAAAACAAGTTAAAGAAGGCGGGTGGTGTTGAGGAAGCGGAGAGACTGCGGATGGCGAGGGATGAACAGGCCAGAAAAGAGATATGGGAATTGAAGAAGCAGATGGAAGAAGAGGAAGAGGAGTCGTCGGAGGAAGAGGATTCTGATGAGGAATCTACGGATGGAGCGAACGGTTCTTAGTCTGTATGGTGGGAAAGGTTTCATAATGTATCAATGGGTGTTTGTGGAAGCTGTAACTGGGTTGGATTGGATGGGGGTTCATTTATCTTTTGTGCTTTGATTGCCTCTTTACTTGATGGTTGATTGTATTGCGATGGTTTTTGGCGTAACGGCGTATTGCAGTTGTTTCCTTTGAAATATCTTGTCCTGTCGTGGCGATTACTGGCTCCGTTGATACATTTTAGACAGCGTATTCAGCAAATAGTTATATTATACCAGTTAATTCTCCTCTAATTCCGTTGTAGAAGATATGCCCAATTTTTGGTACTCAGGCAGAGCATTGAGACGAAGATGTGGTGTACTCTACAGTTGCGGTAAAAGTGACGAGACGCACGAAAATCACAACCACACAAAATATACAGATGCAATAAATCACTCCAGCTGTAGTAGATTTAATGATCCAAGGTCAATCTCTCAATCATTGCCCCGTGATTCCCAAGCTTTTGCTGCTTTCTTAAGTGTGTAACTGGCTTCATGAGTTCGTTGAATCGTGCGTCTCATCACTTTTACCGCGACTGTACTGAGAAGTCATGGAGTATCACCCGGATACATAACGTTCCTTTATGTTGCATATACAGGTCTCAGCCGGAGATGAGCCTCGTATGGCAGGAGCGGAGATGTCTTGTATGGCCGGAGTGGAGGTGTCTCATATGGCCGGAGACGGTGATGTCTCGTATGGCTGGAGACAGTAATGTCTTGTATGGCCGGAGATGACTGTTGACTCTGATATGGGCTGATGGCATTCAGCCATACTTCACTCTCATATATATTGGCCTTGTGGCCCTCTTAGATAGATGACAATCAAGCTTCTAGCAGTCACTATTTCAACAGGTTATGAGCCCGGTTATCGCTACTATCTAAAATTCTCACAATCTCTTTCACGATCTTCAAAAAGAGCCTCAAGAACCCTAAACCACGTCACCATAGCAACAACCGCATAAACAGCACTAAAACTCAACACCACGATCTCACGATGCCTTCCTCTGAACCCACCGCCTTCAACAAGACCAGGTGGGGTGACATTCGTAAGCTCACTCACGACAACTACGACGAACGGAAAGAGCACATGATACTCATCCTGTCAGCGATGAGAGCACACGCAATCGACACCGGAGAGGATCCTGAACCGCAGCCACTTGATTTCGACCACGATGACAACTATGATGATTGGAAGGCTAAGGAAGCCAAGGCTGTATCTATAATTAGACTTTCCTGTTCCCCTGAAGTACGGTGCATTGTTAAAGGTATAAGAAATCCTCACGAGTTGTGGAACACACTAGAGACCAGCCTGAACACCGCCGGATCTTATATTGGCAGACAGGACATCCTTCGCCAGTTCTGTGCTTGCCGACCTAAGGAGGACAAATCACTTAAAGCATACTTCACCAAGCTCAGTAACTACCGCATACAACTGGACCATACCGACGATGCAATCACCGATCGAGATTTCCGCACGCAAATATTCACATTACTGCCGTCACAGTATGCGATGAGATTAATGGTCCTAAAGTATAGAAGGCCCTTACCTACACCCGAAGAAGCCATGCATGACCTCCTAGAAGAAGAAACTACAGCCAGCCTCACTAAAGAACTTGGAGATGTATCGCTGGGGGCCGCCCTTTTCACTCAATGTGGCGGCTACCGTGGCTGAGGCCGTGGGCGTGGTGGTAGCGATGGAAGCGGACATAGCCACGAGAGTAAGTGCACCTATTGAAAAATTGACAGCCATACTACAGATGCATGCAGAAAGCGAAAACGCGCTCAGGAGGGAGGAAACAACGATGAGCACATTTGCTTCCAGTGCGGGCTTCCAGGCCACGGCAAAGTCGATTGCATCTCCTACCATGAGGAAAAAATAATTCCGTCTGGGCAGAATGGCTCCGTCGGGGAGGATGCGCTCCGTCAGAGCCATCGGAGACACCCCGGTGGCGGCTTACTCTGCGCCCGGCGTCAATACCACGCGTCGCATTGCATATCCCCCTCCCATCGCTGTTTCACCGTTTCTTCTCGCTCTGTCGGTCTCCTATTTTAAACAAACACTCTGGCGTTAAAGGCCAACTGTGACCATACGTAGGAATGGGTTCATTGGGCACGCGCTTGCATCGGGATTGCAATGCGATGGGTGTCACTGCGAAAACCTCTCCTCGCGTTCCTTCCACCAGCGCGCAAAATGCAATTCACTCTTTACTAATTATACACATCATTCCAAGTCGCCAGATCTATGTGGCTATTGACAATCCATCGCTCGTTCCGTCCGTCCCCTGTCATACTACTAGTAGCTCTCTCTGGAATTACGTGCGCGCAGCCGATGATGTTTCCAACGCTGAAAACTTGCAAAGCAACTGCTGCCGGTGCTTTTCTTACTTGTATAAATTTCGAGATGGGATCCAAGTACCCAAGTTTTCAGGTATTGTGGTGAGCACCAGGGCTAACCAGTACTCAGCGAAAGCTCCATCCTCTTTCAGGAGCTTGATTTTGAATAGTTGTTGCAGTTGCCACAGGAGACGACCATTCAGTGCACCATAACATCTCCCTGGGTGTTGCTTTACCAACACCGAGTCGTTCCGTCGGTCCCCTCCGCGCCAGCTCTGGCTTCCTGTGCATCGACAAATCAGAGATATGCGTTCACCTTCTAAACCCTCAACTTGAACCTTCATACCATGGTAAATACAGAGCGCCATTGTGTGCAGTTGTTCATCCGATATATATGTCTTGTTATGACTCTTATGTTTGAGAAACTCCCGCATGCCGTTGTATATTGTCACGCGGTGCATTGCATCTTGCGTATTGTCGAGTAATGCTCTGAAGTCTTTGATCATAGCGTCAGGATGCTTTCCATCACGGCGGTTTTGGGGTCCCATGAATTCGGGCTTCGCATATGACTGGGAGCTCAGGGGGGCAGCCAGATCAGCGCCGGAAGGGAGGACTTTGCAGGTGGCAGCGCTGTTCTCTCGACGCTGAGCGAGGGCTTGGAGATTGAGCTTTCTGATTTCGAAGCAGAGAATGCGACGCTGAAAGGTGATTACTTGCGGCAGGTTGTTGAGATTGTGATTGGAGGCGTTCCAACCGTCCTTGAGATTCGTTTTATGTGCTTGTTCATGTCTCTCGGCAGAATACTATTGCAAGGCTCCGTATCAACGAATCTGTTCGACCCAGTGAGACATCAAGTGGATCTTCGGAAAGTTGAAGTCGGCATCTCACTCCTTGGAAACATCTAGCTCATGGCTGATATAATCCCGCCAGGCATTCATTTCGCGCCGCTACTTGGGCGGCGTCCATGATTCAGCATTTGTTTCCTCGTCTACCTTTCGCTTCTTCACGAGCTCCGTTCTCAGGGCATTGGCTTTGGCCTTTGCCTTTTTGCCGGCTCGCCCGAGTAAGAAAACATCTTTGAAGGTGTGAAAACGACACAAGGTGTCTTCCATGTAGCTCAATGTTGCATCATCGTGAGATTTATATCGAGCATACATATAGATTTCTAACAATGCCCGTGTACACTCAGTTGCACGATTGAATATGGGACGCTGAGCGGGGCTTCCTCTTCGTAGAGACTGGGTTACAACTCCAAGCAGGTACCGGCTCATTTCCTTCATCTCCTTCCCATTCCATTGAGAAACTTCCTCATATGACTTAGGTTTTGGTGTGAGGTCGTGGTAAGCAGGCATGGATAACCAGATTGCATTGTACTTGTCGAGCCGTTCGTGCGTCTTCATGAAGTGGAAAATCCACTTCTAGAGGTGATCAAGCATGCCGATCTGCATTGCATGGAGGAGGTTGGACTTCGGGAGGTCGCTCACGATACAGGGACTATGTCAAAACACGTTGAATCCTCGGTGAACATGGCGCGACGAGAGTTCGGCATCAGCTCCCTTGCTGTTGGCATCGCTGAGCGTTTGATATAGATTGTGATCTCGCCGGGGGTGTTGCTTGTCAGGTGCGACATAATCTCCAAGTTCGTCCTTTGGACACTCGCACCAAAAACAGACATGTCGCTCGAGATGATGTAGGTCGCTATACTCAGGGAAATCTGCAAGCCATGCTGCTAAAACCGGTTTGCAATGCCTGCAGTTGCCATCTGCACAGAGAACGTTGAAATACCCACTCTCGGCACTGGGATTTTGTTTAAAGGTGAGAGGGTGGAGTATGCGCCAGAGTACCTCGTTCAGCACCTCTCGGTTTGTTTGCCCCTGCTCATCCAGCCGCTTCTGAGCAATATTGCGGTTCTTGATCAGAATCGGCAGGAGAGCGACCATTACGACGCTGTGCGTTGAGGGCATCTGGCGGAGCTTCAAAGATAGATTGCCAATTGTCATATATACAGGTCAGTCTTTCATGTCGCCAGCAAAATTCGAGAGATGCGTTCCATCGGACATGAAAATCAAGGGAACCAGTGTATCCCCCACTCTGAGCATTGACTTAACGTCGGTTAGCACGTCATCATACTCGGGTATCTCTCCTTACCTGTGTCTCCCACCACCAGTCCGCAGTGTGGATTTTGGTATAGAGGCGTTTCGGTGGCGTATCGCTGTTAAAGCAACGCTGAGGGGCATAAATAAGATGCTCGGCGTACGCTGGCTGCCGCATCAACCATCTCATGCTTTTGATGATGT
>Ga0307515_10004818_pt1 | contig 27622 bp, 20 predicted proteins | sample 17_EM_MG_FD_194513 | JGI IMG/M metagenome (GOLD analysis project Ga0307515, IMG submission 194513) | Populus trichocarpa ectomycorrhiza microbial communities from riparian zone in the Pacific Northwest, United States - 17_EM | ecosystem: Host-associated > Plants > Roots > Unclassified | place... | reverse complement strand
TGCGGCTAGTAGTGCCCTATTTAAATTGGGAATCTAACTTACATTTTGCGACGATATATCTCGCCCCCTAGTATTGTTAGTAGGGGGTTATAATTTATAAATACATAGATATAATTACCTAAAGAATCTATTGCATTAATAAAATATATAATAATTCTTATGGTTAGGACGTCGCTTATAGAAATACACAAAATTTGATTTTTAAAACGTTTAAATCTTACCAAAGCGACGCCTATAAGCTCTTAGACGCTCCGTTTAGAATTTTAAAATATAGGGAGTAGATATAAGTAATTTTTTAGTGTGCCTGCCCCGTAACTAAGCACATACTGATCTAACTGAGTTCGGTTAAAATTCTGCTACGGATTATCTCAGTTGACTTAGACCCTCGGAGAGAAAATCCACCTCACCTCCTGTAAACTCCTGAGCTAATTAGCGGCTGGTACCGCCACACCTCTGTAACCCCTATGATTCCTATAAACTCCTAAGCTAATTAGCGACCAGCGCTATAGCCTAATATACGCTACGAGTATTAGTGCTTGCGCTAGCTTTAGTAGTTAATTATAGAGCGCCGAGGTGGATTCCTTTCTAAGGGTCTAAGGGATTATAGGAGCCTTTTGTAAGGGCTGTATAGCCTTACTAGTAGATGATAGTTTGATCGCCTTTAACGTTATATATTGCCCCCTAATATAGCGCTGCTTAGTTTGCTAATACCTCTATTTAAAAGCTTATCTCTTACTTTATATATTACATCTATAATAGAGCCCAACCGTGCCCCTAATGGGCGTCTATCTAAGTAGGATACTTAGAGTCCTCTATTTAGCTACTTTAGCCAGTTTAGTCTTTCTAGCCCGCTAGAACACTTTATTAATATATCTAAGAATTTCTCTAATAGCGACGACTAAATAGATAATAATAGCTAATTTAATACTAGCGAGCCCGAACCTCCCTTATTAAACTAAAGTATAAAATAGTAGAGGCACGCGAAGAAGTTATAAGCTGTGGTTAATACCCTAAAACGAGAGGGTTAGATCTTTGTATTATTTCTATCTGCCTAGGTTAGAGCAGACGATGTAGATAATAGGGGGGTTATAATTAGGCACCGTCGGTACGGTCGCGTTAAAAGACAATAGTAAGTATTATTAGATACAGTTGCGAAAAATCCGCAACTTAGCTATATTTAAGGGGCAGTTATACTAGTAGGGTCTTTTACTATAGAGCTAGACTATTTTATCTAGGAGCTATACTTTAATATGTTTAATAGGACGTTAAATATAAAGGACCTAGACTTTAAAGTCGCCTTCCGCACTATACGAGATATTGCCCTAATATAGTATATAACTTTACTATAGCTTTTTGGTAACTAGCGTGCCTATAAAGTAAGTTATTAGGCGGGAGGTTAGAAGATAGAAGGTTAAAAGGCGGGAGGTTAGAAAGCGGGAGGTTAGAAGGCAGAGAGTTAGGACGCTTTAGTTAGGCGGGCGTATACTATTACTAGTATAATCTATTCTTTTAGAGCTAAGAAGCGGTTAAATTTCTTTACTTTACTTATAGATATCTATCTTATAGGCTCTGGGGTAAAAAGGAGGGTATTTAAAACGCTATCTGGCTTTAGGCTATATTATAGCTACTATTTAGCAAATCGCATTATAAATAGTATTGCTAAGGAGGCAGAGGTATATTAATTATTTTATATCTATCTCCTGCGAACTTCTATAAACTCCTAGGCTAATTAGAAGAGCTCCTATAAACTTCTATAAACTTCTAGGTTAATTAAAAGGGCTCCTATGGACTCCTTTAGGGGCTAATATTTATAGAGGCATCTTAAGACCCTGGCGCATAACCTACAAACAGTGGTTGTATACGATAATGTAAACTTTAAGGGCATAAAACGCGATAAATTGCTTGGTTATACGTTTGTTATACGTTTGCTAACAACTGCTGCTATTATATTCTATTCAGAATTACCTTTGTCTAGGCTACGCTAATTAATATATAATCTAATAAAACTGCTATAACTTAATAATATCTTCTAATTACCTGGCTTTATTGGAGATAAGTTAATAGTAAAGATTAGCTATTACCTTATCGCTAACGTAATAAAGGGGGTTTATCTATATGGGGTGGAGCGCGTCTTTGCTAAAAGTGATCTTTTTCCTTAAATGCTAAGTATATACTGTATTAACACTAGGAAGACTAAGTTTTAGTAGTTTGGTGCTATAATAGAAGATAAGGGTACTATCTAGGGTATATATGGTGTCTATAAGAATATCTTCCTTAACTAGCTTAGACTTTAGGCTCCGGATAACCCCTATAGCTCTATATATAACAACTTTACTAATCGGCTCTGGCTTACCTATAGTAACTAGCTTACTGCGCATTATATTAGGTCGGTAAAATAGAAATAGGCCCACGCGGGTTGTTCTTTTAACCGTTGGGACTGGCTTTTTAGTATACCTTTGTGGTTCTATATTAAGATAAACCTATATAATACTATTATACGCACATATTTAGCGCCTAAGGACTATTAAGAGGAGGCGCATTATTGTCTAAGATCTAACGTTACTCTATAGAATCGTGCACTATTTACACGGAAGAACGCTAAGTACCATTAAGTAATACTAATTGTTGAGTAGGGCTTTATGGCGCGCGTAACAGCCCTCTTCTATATGGCTATATAGCGCCGAGGTCTCCTTACTATAATACCTAAACTGTCCAACCTATCTAATCCGTTATCCTTGGAATGTATAGAGAATGTTACTTAGGCGATCGGTTGCCTCACACTAGAGTAGTTCCTAGAAATAGTTAAGGATATTTAGTCTACTGCTTTTACTATTAAAGTATGGAGCGGCGTGGACTTAAGTAGGCACGCGTACGGCGATATTGAGTTTCGGATAATATGTCGCCTACTTTAAGAAGCTGAGCTACTTCTTACTGTTCGGCATGCCGTTAAACATGCTGATATGGGTATACTATGACGGCTTATTAACCCCCTTATCGTCTACTTCTTTAGCGCGTCATAGCATAATTACGGCCGTGAGATACTGTTCTATTAGTAGAATCTTACTTTGGTAAATTCGCCTAAACTTTAGTATATAATACTAGCTTTGGGGGTTATAAACTGGCTTAGGTCTCCTAATACGCATAAGGCCGTTAATCTTAGACTAGAGCACCTAAATGGCAGCTGTAAAATTAAGATAAAGTGTTATAAAAACTCCACCTATAATACTGATATTATATTTAACTGAGTATGTCTATTAAACGCGATGGTTAGGACGGTGTGTGGTAAAATAGAGTATATATTTGGCGAGGAGATGTCGGGTACTTATACGTGGGCTTCTACGGAACTTAATATGTTCCTACTTACTTATATAATCTATTTAAGTAATCTAGCTATACTATAAGGCCCTAGGCAGCTGGCAGGCTTATAGCTATTTAACTCTTATAATATTCTCCGTACTAGTATAGACGTTTTAATAGAGAGGATTAAGTAGTTTAACCAGCTCTATATACAGGACCTATATTTAGCTACTACTTCCTATTCTCTTCTAGATACTAATGACCTAACTAGCTTTACGGATATATAAGAGTTTACTAACATTATTGGCGATAGGTTAGATGAGGTGGATTTTACCTCTAACTAAAATATAGGCTAGGAGCTAGACGTCTCTTAAGCTCCTTGCCCAGATATTACCTAAACTGCTATAAACTCCTAGGCCAATTAGAGCGCGCGCTAAGCCCCTTACTACTATTGTTCCCTAAGGTCTCCTAGTAAACTGCTATAAACTCCTAGGCTAATTAGAACGCGCGCTAAGTTCCCTACTATTATTATTATTTTCTAAGGTCTCCTAGCAAACTGCTATAAACTCCTAGGCCAATTAGAACGCGCGCTAAGTTCCCTACTATTGTTATTATTCCCTAAGGTCTCCTAGCAAACTACTGTAAACTCCTAGGCTAATTAGAATGCGCGCTAAGTTCCCTACTATTATTATTGTTCTTAAAGGTCTCCTAGTAAACTGCTGTAAACTCCTAGACTAATTAGAGCGCGTATTAGGCTATAAGCTTATGCACTTTAAGGAAGTAGGAACAGTTATGGTATATTTAAGCGGCAGAACAAAAATAACCTCTATTTTAATACTACTACTCTAGAGCAGAGGCCCGCCATACTTACTCTCTCTGTCTACCTATACTAGAGTAGAGGCCTACTATACTTATTCTCTCTATCCATCTATACCAGAGCAGAGGCCTGCTATGCTTACTCTCTTTATCTATTTATACTAGATACCCCTCTAACTTAAACCTAAATAGGAAGTAGAATAAGGGCTTTTATAACGCCTTATAGTTGCTTATAAAGGATAACTTACAGTTAGGCCTGCCTAGAATACTGGCTTTTTTACCTATATAGGATCTAAACCAACTAGAATAAGGTTAAAGCTTACCTATAAAGAGATACCAGTCTCCGCTGTAGCCGTTAATCCTATACTATACCTTTTTACGCTATTATACCTAAACCCCTAGCTCCCGGAGGAGGTGGCGGCGGCCCCTTTAGAAGAAGAGATTAAGGGGGAGGAGGCGGCGACTATAAGCCTCTTTAGGACTTGCGCTGCTTTAATAGACTATACCCGCCAAAGTGGGCCGCCATATAATAATAAGCATAGGCGTTACTGGGCCTGCTCACCTGCTAGGAACCCTTTTTAGAGTAGGCCTAGCACTCCTTATCCCTTACTCGGTAAGCTAAGCACTAATCCTTTTCTATAAGCTGCTTACCCAGCTTTGTCTCTATAATCCTCCTAATATAAGAGGTATTTTTAGCGCCTACTAACGCTAGGAGGTCTAGCCACTATTTACCCGCAACCGTAGGCATATAGTTAATAGTGGCCTTCCTATGGAGGGCCCAGTTCCATAGGAGCCGCTATTAGTCCGCTTACTAGGTGGCCGTAAAGCTAGCCTAAGTAAGGGGCAGCGGCGGGGCCGCGAGCGGTAGTGGTGGTAGTGGTAGTGGTAAAGGAGGAGGTAGAGGTAATAGTAATAGTGATCTATATACTATATTAGCTAATATTTAAGATATAAGGCATTATAAAATATACGGTGGATTAGGCTACTAGCTAATACTATTATTATTATTATTATTGTTGTTGCTACCAAGAGGTAGTATAGGAGAGGAATGGGGGACGGGGATGGGGATAGGGGGAGCGCGAGTGCGGTAAGGGCGAGGAGGGCTATAGAATTGGTTAGTAAACAGCCTCTCTAAGTAGGGAAGTAGTTAGAAGCTTAGGTTTGATTTGCTAAAGCTTTAATTAATTACTTAGTAAGGAAAATACCTATAAAGGATGCTAGACGTAACCTGAATATAGGGCTCTGGGATAGAGCGTGGAGGTAGCAGCAAGAATAGCTTCCTTATTAATTGGAAAGTTTACTAGGTATAAAAGCACCCAGGCTATAAGGGGAGTTATTATTAATGTTGGTGTTATAGAGAGAAATGGGGGGCGTAGATAACTATAAGTACTAGCTTATTTACTTTACCTTTATAAATATTTACCATAATCTAACACTTATTTACCTTATATTATTAATTAAGTTACTAGCGTAAAACTTCTAAAGACTCCTATAAACTCCTAGACTAATTAAAAGACTTTTATAAATTCCTAGGCTAATTAGAACACGTTATAATATTTTAAGTAAAAGTTATAGGTTAATAGGTAAGATTCTATATAAAATTAGAAACTCCTACTAACTCTTACTAACTCCTGCTAACTCCTGCTAACTCCTGCTAACTTCTACTAACTCCTACTAACTCCTACTAACTCCTAGACTAATTAGAATGCGCTATTATATAAAACCCTAAGCTATCTCTATCTATAATTCTATAAGGAAATTCTTTTTACCTTTTAGTGTTGCTTTCCTAACACGCCTAGATTTAGTTTTTAGAGTAAATATAAGTACTATATCTGTATTTATATCCCTCTCCTATATAACTATCTAATATTTAATAGGCGAGTCCCTTTAGTTACTAGCTTGTCTTTTCTAGCTAGGCGTTAAGACTACTTATAACTAGGATGCAGCTAGAACGGCAGGCTAAGAATTAAGAATAGTAACGACTTAAGAATTAAGACTAGCCGTATCCTAGGAGTTAAGAACTGCAGCATTCTAAGCGTTAGGAGTAGTAATATCCTAAGAGCCTATAGCGGACGTACTATATATTATAGGCGTAGAGATTAGTCTCCGAATATCCTTAAGTACCTACGCCGCGCGTTTAATACCCTCTGGTATGGCCGAAAGTGGAGTACTAGGTAAAGAGCCTGGCGCGCTAATCCTACTAGTAACCTAACTTCTAAGTAGTGAAGCTAGTAAGTCTACTACGCTCTATGCTGCCTTTTATATAGTAACCTAGACGGTAAGGCTATTATCCCGTCGCTAAATATACGTAGTATACTCCACTAGTGTAGACGGCTGCTCTAGCAACTTGCGTACTACTAAGGCCCTACCCTAAGTATCTTTTGCCCGTCTCTACGCTAGATTATTCTTATAGGTACTCCTAACTGCCTTAACTATACTCTTTAGTTGCTTAATTAACTAATCGCTATAGGTATCGCGATGTCGCTATAAGATAAGTAGAGGAGCTATACTTTCTAGGGAATCTATTATAAGTATCTCCTAGAAGGCATTAGGCGTTTTCCTATTATATAGATGCGTAAGCTACTAGTGATACTTCTCTTCTATAAATGCAGACGATGGTATAAGGAAGCGTTAATATTTACTAGTGTATATTAACTCTGCCTATTTAATAGCCTAATTATTAATAAATCCCAATATAATATTAGGCTGGGTGCTAGCCCTTAGCTAATAAAGTAGTACTAGTGCTTTAGGGGCTAACGTAAACTTAGGAAATAGTAAAGGGTTATATTAATTATAGCACTAATTAGCTAGCGCGCGAACAACATAGTCTAAGACTACTAGTAGTAACCTATTCTCTCCTAGAAAGGTAAGGAAGGCCTTTTAATAATATTTACTATTTACTATATCCTTCTATTTAGCCAATAGCTTCTTATAACTAGCTATCTTAGCCCTTATCTAAAACGGAAGGTTACTATTAGCTATAGGTATAGAATTATGACTTACGGCCGATTTCTCCAAGGTAATACTCTTTACATTGCTAATGTCGCTAAGTATAGTACTCTAGATAAGTTTACTCCGTCTATATTTAGTAGTTAAGCTATTACATCCTCTCCGAGGCGCCTAGGTTGGCGGCTCTATATATAGCAGTAGTAGTGGTTTCTGTCCTAGCTTATCCACCCCCTCTATATTAAATGCCTAGTACAGTAGGAAGATATAACCTATACTAGTGTAATTCTTCCCTCGTCCGCCTTAACCGATTTGCTGCTATATATCGCCTAGGCTATTTATAATTAAAAACCTCTAAACAATTATACGCTTAACATCTGCGACATTTACGCCTATACTAAGTGAGGTTATAGCTATTATAATTTGGATAATAGAGAAGGGCTTCTTAAACTCTATATACCGCTAATTGCGATTATACTCTTATATAGTAGCGGTAAACTCCTAAATTACGCTACTAATATAAAAGGCCTTATTATTATTATTAGTCCCTTTTATATACGCCTTAGACTTTTAGAGTCGTATATTCTAAAGGTACTCTACTACCTACTAAATAGATATCTAACTATTAATAAAGACTATTATCTTTGGTATCTATTTAGGTATAAGTACTCCGTTACCGTTTATACAGTTATCTAATAGAAAGTATAGGTTTTCCCATAAGTCTACCTTTTCTTTAGGAGTTAGTTATATACATATAGATATATCCGGACAATTAATAGATATTCTTATAACCTTAGTCTAGTATAAACAATAGCTAACTACTTAGAACCTAGCGTATAATAGGACCAGTTTCTCTACCTTCTTATTAAAAGTCGCAGAATAGGCAAACTAGACTATACTTAGGCGGAGGATTATCCGCAGCTTACCTAGCATTAAGTAGGCCGGTTAAAAGCCTTCCTATTTCTTTATAAGATAACATTCATTAATCGCAACTAGCCTAATCTAAGACTGTAACTCTAGCTCCTTTAAGGCATCCTAAAATAACTTTATTAACGCCTACTTAGGTTTAAGAAGTATATACATATATGCCCCCTCCCAGATCTTTATAATTAGAGACTTCTCCTAACTTCTTATTTTAGCGTTAATAAGAACCGGATAAGAGCTATCTATCTTCTTAATATTATCCAGCTACTTATCGCCTAGTTTATTTAACGGGATTATCTAGATAGTAATCTTCCCTATAAGGACAGAATACGTATAAAAGATTAGGCTTTTACTAAAGCCCGTACAGGCAATAAGAAGAGTATTACCTTTCCCAAATATAAGCCGACGTAGAGTGCGCACCTGCTTATCGCGTGGCTTAAAGTTATTAAGCTATAGGCAGGTCTAAAGCATAATTCGCCGAAGGCAGAGGTTAATAACCTTATGCTAGAACGGTATATTCTCCATACGCCCTACCTACTAAATAACCAACGGTAATTCTTCTACGCTTAGTCTCTAAATTAATTAAAAAGTCTCTAGGATAGAACCACGATTAGCTAACGTCTATACTATAGGCGGCTTTACTGCCCTACCTTAAGCTCTATGCTATTGACTCTGGCAATCTATATTCTTACTACCTATCTTCTTCTTCCTTCTAAATCTCACCATCTAATTGGCCTAGGAGTTTATAGAAGTTCGTAGGAGCTTATTTAATTAGCTTAGGAGTTTACAGGAGTTTATAGGAGTCTCTAAGAGAGCATACCTAGCTAATAACGCGCTATAAATATTGTATAGGTGTAATATAATTAGGCAAGCTATTTCTAATAGGGTATAAGAGGCGCCTTATAAAGTTTAATGGTGAATAGAGTTATAGTAGTACAGTACGGTTGCTGTGTTAATAAGGCTAGTTAGGTAAAACTGGGTTTAAAAACGCGTCTTTAAACTTTAAGGCTGTACTTTAACCCCTAATACGTTAGTTAGCTAGTTAAATTCACTAAAATATACTAATAGAGGATATTATAATTTAATTATATTATAAACTATAACCGTAGCTGCTAGATTAACCCTATTATAGTTGCTTAAAGTTAACACGCGTTAAGGATTGGGCCTGGTTTATAGTAAACACACGCCTATAATCTCTTAGACGCTTCGCAGAGGAATTTGGGGGTTATAGGGGGGGTAGGGAGTAGCGCGACGTTCTATTGGCTCAGGAGTTCGCAGGAGTTAGTGCGCGCCGCTGATTGGCTCAGGAGTTCGCACGAGTTGGCAGAGTGGGGCTGTGGCAAGAGAGTGGGGCCATGCAACGCCGCAAATTTCTTGGAGAAGCGGCTGAGGCACCTGAGATAAGCTACGGAGCGTCTGATTCATGAGATAACCGTGCGTCACGTCTGCCTCAAAACCCCATCGTATCTGCATGCTAATGGATCAATGGGCGTGAGGAGATTCATGGAATCTTCCGTCTTGTGAATTAAAAAGAATGCAGATTCCAACAAAGGTCCTTGGCCGCGCCTTTCTTTTCTCAGTTTGCTCTGCAAGATCCTCTCCATACGCGATTCCATCTGAAGCTTTTGCATCTCATTTGCTGCTATAGGGTGCTTACTTGTTCGAACGCGTTGATTTACAATCTTCATTTCAGTCCCTTGCTCAGATACTCATCATAGAGATCTAAAGCCTAACAATGGCTACTACAGAATCATATACCCCCCTCGAAGGTGGTTGCACCTGCCGCACTATCCGCTACCGCATCGAAGCAACTCCTCTTATAATTCATGGCTGTCATTGCACGTACTGCCAGCGTGAGACTCGCAGTGCATTCGCCCAAAACGCCCTGATCGAGTCTTCTCTTCTGACCCGTCTAACCTCCACCCCGCCCCTCCTCGTCCTCACGCCTTCCGAAAGCGGGCGTGGTCAGACAATCGCTCGTTGTCCGAAGTGCTTCGTTGCTGTCTGAAGCCACTACCCGGGCGGGGGGACTGTCGTCAGTTTCGTCAGAGTTGGGACGTTAGATCAGCCGAACGATTTTCAGCCAAACATTCACATCTATACATCGACAAAGCGGGATTGGATCGTGCTGCCCGAGGGTGTCCCGGCTGTGAAAGAGTTTTATGATCTCAAGGCCTACTGGTCGGAGGAGAGTTGGTCGAGGATGGAGAAGATGAGACCGCTTATTGAAGATGAGAAGAAAAAGAAGGCCGAGGAGGTAGCGAAGCAGTGCTCGAGTTGAGTCAATCTGTAAATGTTTTGGATGCTCTATATTTTGACCATATTCCGGCCAATTTATGGAGAAATCTTCCAGTATTAACGATGAAATCGTATGCCTGGAATTCGGGGGTTACGCTTAATTTTTTGCCTTGCTCGCACATCGTCTGAAACTTGGACGCTTTCTACTATGTCTTCGACCTTATCGTTCTAAGACGAAAGTATTTGCACCTCTTTTACCTCGGTGCGACATTCTGGGAGTATCTGCTGTAGTTTCAGTCGTAGACAAAATTAACTTCATAATGATACTGTTTTCAATTCTCGGACAGGGATTTTTCCAGTCTCACTAGCTTATTCAAAACCCATCAGGTTTATTTCACGACGATGATCCCAAGTGTAACCGACTACGGGTGCTGCCGAGACAGCCTCAACGCCACCCTATATATTGATCGCAGATCAATATTGCTTGCAGATCACTGTTCCCATTTCATCCTGTTACCTACACCATTTCATGTATATATACCTCTTGATTTCCATAGATTTACAATCAAGTCGCTCGTTCAATACCCACACTGCAAAGCTTACACCAAGCATCAACCCTTGTCAAAGAAAAAAGTATACAAGCGAGCTGCAACGTTCTGGTAAGCATTCCTAGGATCTCCATGTTAACACACCCCTACGTAGAACAAGCTTCAGAACACGGGTGGGGTAAACATGGAAATCCCCCGATCCAGTCGGGTTTGAACTTGGACGTGCGAGTCTGGCCAGAAGAATTGCATCCTTCGGTTGTTATACCCCTCTAGAACATCTCCTTTAGTATCTGACAAACCCAATGCTCCGATTGGACAAGACTGATTGGACAAAATGGCCAGGTTTCCTATACTTTTCTTGGCAGCAGGACCAGTTTTTTTTTCTTAAAAAAAAAATTAGTTAGAGTACTGATTTATACTTCCTACCCACATCGCTGCTGCTCACCGCAATATTTAAGCGTCAAAGGCGTAGATGAGGCGCCCCCACACCCCTACCGCCGAGCAATTGCACTGACCAGAGGCTTCAACACCAAGCTATATACAGTATAGAGCCTCTATATTAGCTTAAGAGGCGCGCATATACGAAAAGTGCAAGAAATCTTGGCACACATTGGGAGAGAACCAAGAACCCCGCCAATTTGATTAGCGACGCGTCAGCTTTCACCAAGCTAGACTCGTTACTCATTTACCCGGTTCCACTGCAATATTAACCCCTAATTAGAGGGGTTTCGATGAACTGACGGAAGGTATCTGACAGAAAGTAGCACTAAGTTTTAGTGCTTACATTTTCGATAAGGCGAATCGAGAGCCTTGCCCTCACCAACCACCTCGCCACTAATTACATTAATATCCTCAGTATGGACGAGCTTAAACGTCGTGTGTTTTTTGCTGGAGCCGAGTTATCTAAATCACCCTCTCTTCGAATTGCTTGCTCGACGGTTTCGGTGATAATATTTTAGGGTTGGTGGCTTCGATTGGGCTCGACTTCAGCGTTACGCCTCATTTGCTCCACTAGCTCGACGGTTTAATTAACATGGCGAGTAGGATTAAAAGATATAGTGGTATGGATTAACTATGAGAAATTTGGAGTCGCTGGCTGCCGTAAACAAAATTGGGGGCTGGATTGAAGTTTTGATGAAAATATTCATTAAAACTTCTGATATTTGCGAAAAATCAAATCTGACGAAAGGTCCTACTAACTATATACTGCTAGTGCGCGACGATCGGCTCGATTCGAGTTGCATTACCTTTTGTGAGAACGCCTTCCGTTAGTTTATCGAAACCCCTCTATTGAACGTCATGGTCTGGAAAAGGGTGTGCTGCACTTTACGGACACCGGCCGTAATGAGTTAGGACTATAAAATACTCCATAGGTCGCCGAAGCCAGGTGCAGACAGGACGGCATTGTAATGCCGGACTCGGCAATTCTGACTCGTTAAAGTAAACTAGGGGCAAATTTCCTTCCGCGCATTCATTTCCACAACACTTTTCTGGATTACATTTCAGATGGAGTGAGGTATCAAGTGAATAGGTATATCAAGCCGTTTGTAATTAAAGTATGCCACAGGAAGAATATGTACAGTAACACGCCGAGGAGCTTTAAACCTCGAAATTCTGTCCAAAAGGGGCCGAAGGCTTACTCTCAGTCAACGCTGAAGTCTTAACCCCCAAACTACTCCTGAAATTGATTTAATGAATGCCGCAAAAAACCCCAGAGGCCCAACCCAAACCCAGAAAATGCAATCACAAGTAGATGTAACAGAACGGCCCCTCGGTCGTGCTCATGAGGTCACGCATGGTGACGGCCGGGCCGGCAGCATAGCCCAAGTCAATAGGCGTGTCGAGCGTCGTGTTAGCGGATGGCGGGGTGTTAAGGAAAGTGCCGGTGCCCGAGATCTGGTTTGTGCGCTTGGACGGGTCCAGCATCTGCCAGATCCACCAGGTGTAATCAATCATCCCGTGGTGGAGGTAGAACATGGGATCGCCGGGCGAGACAAATACATCACGGCCTGGGTCGCCGCCGAGGGTGTAGTGGCCTGATGGTAGCGTTAGAAAGTATCAGAGAAGGGGGGTTAGAAGTGGACGCCGGGACGGGGAAACATACCACCACCGTGAACGCCAATATCGCCGCTTCCTGGGTACCCTTGCATAGTCATCTGGAAGTCGTAGATTTCTTCGGGCTTGAGGATCAGGCTCACGACCGAGGTCGCGTTGGCGAAGCGCTGGTTGATGGCAGTCGTGAGATCGCGCTTCAGGCAGCGAGGGTTGTAGGACAGGCCGTTGCCGTTGTTGGCGGTAGAGCCATTGGTCAGAGCAAGTGCGACGGGCCCAAGATTGACGGACATGTTCACGAACGGGCCGCTGGTCACGCAACCGCCGCCGGTGCCGTGCGGGAGGATGATCTCAGGAAGGCCGGCGCCGCTCAGCACAACATTGCCCTCGCCGGCGACGTATGCGCCGTTGCCGGACATGGAAGTAGCGGAGCCGTCAAAGATGGGCGATTTCTCAGTGCCGGTCTGAGCTGTCTTGGCCCAGTTCCAGTACGGCTGGTAGCCAGTGTAGCCGCATTCGTTGCGGAGAGCCTGCTCGTAAGACCAGGTGAAGTAGCGGTGCCAGGCCAAGAAGGTACCCTGGAAGTGAGTTTAACAAAAGCCATAGCGGCACTACAGTAACGGCGTTTTGGTTAGGTGATGCAGGATCGCTTACGGTGTAGTGGATGGTCAACGTCTGGTTGATGTGAGCGCCGACAAAGTCATCGAAACGGCTCTGCGCACCAGGAATGAGGATGGACGGCGTCTTCGCTTGCTTTTTTTGCAAGCACAGCACGGCATTGGTATACGCCTTGCGTTCGGAGGCTGATAATGAACCCCTGATGTCATTGAGTGAGTGATGGGACTCTCATCAAGCTTGACAGTGAAATCTATGAAATGCAGACCAATCCCATGAGAAGAAAGGAGATCCCACGAAAGTCACGGCAGCTGGAAGAATAAAAACGTATGAGGATTCGGTAAACGGCTCGCTAACTTACCACTCTTTTCGAATTGCAAGGTTACTCAGAGTGCAAGCTCCTCGCTTGTTCTTGCTGCTGGTTGAAGCCACCGATGAATTCGCTTGCTGAGCGGCGAAGGAGGCTAAATAATCCAACTGATGACTGGCAACTGTAGTATCCGTGGATGCAGCAGTGGGTAATGTGGCCGTAGCACTACTGCTGAGAGTAGTGGTTGCTGCTCCATCCTGAGAAGCCGGGGCCGGAGCTGCAGATGCTATCGCCCCAAAGAGGAGGGCGATAGTTAGAGGGGCGTTGAGGTGCATACCGTCCTCTTCTATAAACTTTCGGTAGGGTGTAAGGTGAAACGCTCAAGGAAGCCCAAATTTCTGATCCGCGAATATAAGTAGAACTGGCTCACGGAACCCAGGGAGATTCAAAAGTCTGGACACGGAAAGAAAGTAAGGAAAGAGATTCTGGTTTAATAAATGGGTTTGAGGAAAGAATCGCGGCGCAGCAGAAACGTCTTTGGCTCGTGGCAGCCATGTCACTAATATCCACAATATGCAACCCTCGGATGCCAAAAAGGGCTGCAAGGGCCAGGGAAGGGACAGTCTACGACCTCAAAGATTGATTGATATTGAAGCTAAGACATGTTGAAGCAAGTGCCAATACGGCATTAATTAATGCCATGCTTGTCGTTCGCGAACGATCTCCCCGGTTCTCGTGGCCCTGCAAGTATGTACCGCATTCCCAAAAGGTACACAGAAGCGACCACATCTGCCTGGCTCGCGGTGCGCATGCAGGTTCCTCCGGTAGTCCACCATGTGCCGAAAGGCGCTATGCCGTGCGAGCAACGTGGGGCTCCAGAAGTGATGATTCACATGGCCTTCAAGCTTTTTCTCGGCGAAATAGCCATTTGAAGCCGTTCGTTACCGCGGACAAAAGTTCAAGGCCGCTAGCTCCTTTGGAGAGATAGTAGTGCCAGCTCAATCCTAACATCTACGATTTCTGGGGCGCTGCAGTTGCAAAATCCGCTTCACAGCATCTGGTGGCTTAGTATGAGGATCTCCTGCACTGACAGTTTGTGAAGCAACGGTCGCGAATAGGAGGGCCAATTGAAAGGATACACCAGCCTTGGGCTACTGTTGCATCAACGTCAGACCCCGCTGTGGTGAACAAGAGTGACCCAGATTTTCTGATTTCCAGTTGCCGTGTCACACCTTCAACATTTAAAAATATGGACCCCTTTCTCCAGTTCGTATTGGCTCGCAAGCTCCCGCCTCCGAGTCGGAACGGCCCTTCAAGGAGGCGTCCACAAACCCAAAAGGCGCATGAGAGTAGTGGCAGAGCGACGAGTCGGCAAAAAGAGGCTTCGCATCAGTGCGAAACTGATTCAGGACCAAGTGAGAGGCGCTGAACTAGGCCGGGCATTGGTAAAAGAGGAAGAATTTGCCAGGAATTACGAGGAGCTGAGAGTCATTGGACTGCAGTGTGGCGTACGAGGACACGGGCGAAAATGATTATAATAAGCTTCGCGGCACAGTCCAGTAAGGCCCCACCGAGCCTTCCCACAAGCGGGTTCGCGTCTTCTACGCATCTTCGCATGCGTGGCCAGGGCGGATTCCGAGATCTCGCCAGTCGATCTGGAAGGAGAAAAGCACCGCACTGCTGCCAAGCAAGCTTACTTTGCGGGGGACATTTTGTCGTGCGCGCAACGGCCATCCTTGGCTTACTTCTCTGTCTATTCCATGGCCAGCCGGTATATATATCGGTAACGAGACTGCTCTGCCATAACGGTGGCGAATCCTGGGCTCGGCAACCGCGAGACGACCCCACTTTGCTACGCCCACCTCGGCCGTTCGCCGACTAGCGTCATCTGTCTTCCCTCTTCCTCTAGCGCCTTGCCACCTGCCCAAGAATACAGAGTTCCTGCAGCTCGCTGGGATGCCGTCTTAATGGAGGAAATAGCTATCTGAAAAATTGGCCTGCAAAGTAGTCTCTTGGTGATAGATTCGTTCCAACTCGAGGCTCTTTCACAATTTGCTTCAGCACCTGGAACACCTAGACCGTGTCAACACCCTGAATCCCTTAAACACCTGTTATAGTGAGACTTGAGTGTAATTAGGCTCGGCGAGCACACTGGTCGCACAGATGAGGGCCGACGTCCGCGAACAAAATCCAGCACCCTCCCCAGCAGCTCCCATTCCTCCACCTGGCCCCGCACGAAGACGCTACCAAGCGAGCCGTTTTCTCGGGCCGCTCGTGCGGCGTGAAGATTATTGCCCATGCAGTAGCCGCATTAGACTAATGGGGGATTCCCGAACTTCCAAAAGGCTTCTGCGCCGCGGCTAGTGTTGAAAGTCATAAGTGCAATTCGTCCAATGAATCGCTTGCAAATTATTCCTGACTCGCCGAGCATTCGCATACGTGGTGGGCCTTCTCTCTTTCGAGCTGTCGCTCATACTGTGCAATACTTTCCTCACCGCCGTGTCATTTCTTCTGTTCGTCGGTTAAGAAGAATACAATAACGAGCTGGGCGCTGTTCGCTTGTCCCCACTTTTCAGGCTCGTCAAGATTCCAGACTGGGAGTCCCGTCATTCCCCAGCACTACTTCGACAACTCCTTGTAATTCTAACGGATTCAAGTCGCAATGGCTGCCACACCCATTGCGAATTATCCCAATGAGAATGAGGGACCAACAATTCTTGCAGCTACTTTAACTGTGACGTCGCTGGCCCTCGTCACTCTCATTATTCGACTTTTCGTTAGAATAAGGATGATAAGAAATGTGGGATGGGATGTAAACATCTCCAAAACCAGGACCTCGACCACTCCGCTGACATGCTCCAGGACTACACGATGATCATGGCCATGGCGCTGGTATGAAATACTACACACTACTTACTCTAATTTGCGAGTACTGATAAGTTTTGAAGTGTGTCGCAGGCCAAGCTGTAATAATACCAGAAGTTCACTATGGCGCCGGCAAACACATCAACCATATTCCGCCTGCGAGTCTTGCGAAGGGCTTAATGTACAATTTCATCTCCCAACCCATTTATGTTTGCGCAATTTCTCTAGTCAAGATATCCATTGGATTCTTCCTTCTCCGAGTTGCAGCTACACCTTTCTTTCGGAGAGCAATTCAGAGTGTTATGGGCAAGCTAAGACAACTCCAATGAAATGGCACAAACTCTGACGAGGCTTCAGTTTTTATGGGAATTTACACCGTCGGATGCTTCTTTGTAGGTCTTTCCCCATATTCCATTCGAAGGATAATGCCATCCTTCGATTTTAGACGACCTTGGGAACCTCTCTACACCTTCATAAAGAGTCATCGTTTCTAACAATGAATTTTCCTAGACAATTGTGTTCCAATGTACGAATATAGCTATCCTGTGGGATTCTTCGGTAGAAGCGAAATGTTTCAGTCCCCCGACGTTAAGAGCACTAGGTTATACCAATACTGGTAAGGAGGTGTCTGTTTCGCTACAGTGGAAGTTCGCCATTAACCTCACAAAAGCACTTAATATTACTACCGACTTATTGTTTTCCATTATAATACCTGTAAGTATTTGCCAATCTTAGAGTTTGCGCAACACTAACATGAATCCAGATCCCTATGTTATGGTTCGTGTCTCTTCCGTATCCGAATTTTGACTGGCGAGCACACCGAAGCTAATTCTAGGATGTTTTCCAGGAATGTACAAATGAACATTCGAACCAAGAGTTCGATTATTGGCATCCTGAGCTTGGGTATCTTGTGAGAATTCCACCTGTCGAGTAATTCCGATGCTAGCTAACATTTCATCTCTTTGCGAAGCGCCACTGCTGCAGCACTTGTGAAACTTAGCTATCTTCCGAGTTACGGTAAACAAGGAGACTGGCTTTGGGACTCTCGCAACATTACAACCTGGACCGTGTACGTTGTGCCGCTCCTTTTGAAATATTATTTGGGTGCTTATGAATTTGTGCAGAATAGAAACGAATATTGCCATCGTTGCAGGAAACCTCCCTTGCATGAAACCTCTCTTCCACCGCGTCTTGGGTAGCATTTACGGTAGCGGCTCTCGAGACCAACCCTCACATGGCAAATATTACGGACGCGGCACCGGCCACTCTGTCAACGATTACAACTCTCTAGGTTCACGCAAGACTGAGGAAGGTTATGGCCCTGGCCCCGACTTCTCCGGAGACGAAACACATATGATGACTCGCATCTCGGCACAACAGAAGTCCGCAGTGAGTTTGGGAAACGACAGCGAGAGCAATATGAGCGATGGGAGCGTGTCGAGGCTTGAAGGTAGTAGGATGGGCATCACAAAGACCACAACAACGAAGGTATCTTTTGTATCTTCGACGGAGGTGAAAGAGGAGATGATGCCGGAGAGGAACATCGGACACGCAATATAATACGGCGAACGAACGCAATATGAGTGTATAGTGGGGTAGACGGGATAGGATGGGACTATTGTAGAGGCATGAAGTGATACCAGGCGTTGGGATTCAACTTTTCTGGGACTCTAGGGAGTTTTAACGAGCCGCACACCTTTTCGGACTGCATTGACGGCTTTGGAATTGGAGATAACAAGGCGTTCATCTCACATATATTACGAAAGATCTGCACATTCTTGTATATTCTATATATTCATTTCAAAGTGCATCAAGTCCTATATCGTCATCCCACTCAACATCAAAATCTCACTTCCACTTCCAACCGCCAACTTCCCCATCCGTCCCTAGCCTGTCCAAACCACCCGCTCTGCCCCTGTGCACAAAAGATCTCCATAAAACCATCCTCCCCTGTCAACCACATCTTGGGGTTACCCTGCTGCCGCACTGCAACCCAAAAACGCAGCTCGATTGACAGCTTGTGCGTTGTAGATCTTTCCTCACTAGCCCAGGCACCGGAGCTGCGTTCACCGATCAGCGCGACCAGCAATCAGATCAACAATCGGGATCAACATCCCAGCCAGATACGCGTACGCACGCGGGAGGGCTTTCACCCAGGCTGACGAATCCATCGCTGAACCCATCCCTGTATCCAGCTCCACAGCTCCCCACTCCCCCCTTTTCCTAGCGACTACTAGAAAATACATCCTGCATGACTCCACCAGGCCTGGCAGCGAAGGGGTGCACCGCTGCCAGGTACGCTCGTCCCTCCTAGCGGCAAACTAGCAGCGCACATTAGGGGAACCCCGGCACCTGGATCAGCAACTGTTGCCGGTAGGATGACTGACGCGCGTGACGCGCGTGACGCACGAGCGCAAGCGGTCTGTAGGATGAAAGCGCGATTTTCGGGCTTTTTTCAGGCTTTTCGAATTTCCTTTTCTCTCTTTTTCTCTCCCTCCCCCGGACGCGCTTGGGACGGAAAGCGGACCCACCATGCTAAGGGCCCGGAGCAAAGCTTAATTTTGGGGTTTTAGGGTTGGCGCGGGCTGGTACTGTGGAGCTTGTTCGGGGCGCGCTCTCTTTTGGATACAGGGCCGAGGAACGAGGAGACTAATGGTTGGGTTTATTTTTAGGGCTGTTTGGGATGGTTAGTTGACAGCGTGCTGGAGGGCTGATGGAGATGTTGGCGGTGCTGCTTGCCGGTTGAGAGGATTTGGGGAAATCCCGTATTGCGATTCAGGTGCTTAGCCATGTTGTCATGTGGGAGGTTGCGTGTGAGAGCTTGGATGGGCTGGGGTGGCGGCTTTGGGAGCGTTCGTGGGGAGACGGAGTTGGTGTACCTGGTGACAGGTCGGTGGCGTCGGTTTGCCGATCCCTGCTGACGATGCTCGGCATAAGATTTGTAGCCTCACGGGAAGATCCGTGGTTCATCTTCCGCGTCATCGTAGCTTCTCAAGCTTAATCTAACTCCTCCCTACAAAACCACAGCCGTGTAACAAACAAGTCAAGATTTCCGAAACGCTGCAAAGGATCGCAATGCCGCTGTTCTAAGAGTTTACTAATGCACTGACGCGTGAAATTGCTAGTGCAGTTGCCGACAGTGGTGTTTTTAGACTGGGTTAATTCTGGAGCTCCGTGGTGGAGCCATAGTTTGATTGGATGGAGTGGATTCGAGGTCGTTGAGCTCCAAAGCTCCACATCTAACCTAATAAGGAAGGTGCGCGCGTATATCACGTATAATAAGATAAAGAACCTTGGTGCTCCGTGCTTCTTGTGCCCATTCACCCACCTATCTCCTGCATCTACCTCTACCTACCTACCCCCACTTACCTCTTTCCTTCTCTAACCCATATACCCCTTTCTATTCCTTCTCCTTTAGCCTTCTCTACTTATTTCTTCTTTAAACTACCTTTATTATAGGGCACTCCGTTTGGCACACCCCCCTCATCATGTACTTAAGGCCTACACCTCCATAGATTCAATCTTACACGAGTTTCCACCTTCATTCAGTTTGACATTAGGTGACCATTCATCAAACTTGCATAGCATCTTCCGCGCCTTTGCATATGCGGGATTAGTTTAGAAGCCATCCTGGAAAGCTTAATACTATTAGCATCTGTTAGACAACGACAAATCCTCTACGCGCTATTCTGTCTGAAACATCATTTATGCAGGCTAGTTTTGATGGCTCCCGATACTAAATCCGGCGGTGTCACTACTCGCCAATATGGCATGCGAAGACAAATACTCGTGAGGCAGAGGCAGCACTGCTAGAGAACACAAGGCGTTCTGGTGGCTGAATGTCTCCCAAGAACCGTCGGGCATTGGCGAATGTCACTGAGGCTTATTTGGAATATCTAAGCATGGAAGCTTGCGTGGGCAGCTCAATGCCGAAAGTTTAGCCGTGCTACTAATCTCTGTATGTTGACAGGGAGACCGGTATAGTAACCAACGGCCTTTTTAGTTTACAAATGTCGAATTTACAAGAATCGAAATCCAACTTCATCAAACAAGCCCGTCAAAATCTCTCTCGGGCTCTCAATTCCTCTATATTGGGTCAAGAAGCGAATATTTGACGAGAATCGCAGTCCCGGGGGGACCTCTCGTATCTAATGGACGATTGTACCAGACCACTGCGAGCAGTCGACCTGGGTCGCATGGCCCACTGCCAATCCAAAGCCTTTTGGGAGGAAAGCGGCGGAAGCGCCAGAGTCAGAGCAGAGATCGAAGTCGACGTTCGCGCCGTATTGGTTGGTATCGGCCAAAGTGGCTGGAGAGCACACCGAATTACCCCCCCCTGGGCAGAGGTTGTTGACTACAGTGCATGTCAGAAAATTCGAGGAGCGCGAGATATTGGGGGATCTTACTCATCACGACGATGCTAGTGCCCGCATTCGACAATGCATTGCCACTTGAGTCGGTCTCTCCAACCAACTTCCAGCAAGTACCACACGCTGGGCCGGCACCCTGGCCTCCGGCGACGCCGAATAGGTTCTGGGAAGCCGCAGCTGCGTAGCCTGGGCTGCTGTAGAAGCCGCAAGCATTGCCAGCAGTTTGGCAGTTTGGGCTGTTGTTTGCATCGCCTTGGAAATGTAAGCAATAGTCAGGCGTCTGGGGTAAGGAGTCATACCAGCGCCGTAGACTGTGAAGGTCGCCTTGTATGTCACGCCTATACCCAAACCGCTTGGGTTACTTGAAGGAGATGCAGACGTGCTGCTTGATTTAGTAGTAGATGTCGTGGTACCTAGACTAGGTCAGCTCTACCTGATTAAGGAAATGACGGGTCTAACAACCTCCGGGACGGCATTGCGAGTACCAAGTGTTCTTGAAAACGCAGGTGTTGCCAGCTGTGCAAGTAGTACCTCCGGTCCAGTTTTGTCCTCCGCCTAGTATTTGTTAGTAGGTTGCTGGTCCAGAAATGGATATATGGCATACACTGTTGCCAAATACCCTGCAAAGCAGAGGCAGACCCCGCTACAAGAGAAAGCAGAACAACTTCTTGGAACTTCATGTTGAAAAGATCGGGCCAAAATCAATTGAAGGAGTGGAAGGAAGATTCGTCAAGAACTTCTGGATTTTAAAGCACAAAAAAGAGTGACTGGCCCTAATGAGACTGGAGCAATGCTTGAGCCTGAAAGATGAGGAAACGTGAGATAATATAGGAAATGCGGGATAATATAGGATCCCAATCTCACGGACTCATGGCAATTTCCCCGGATCTCAGAAATCCCTGCTGGACACTTGTCACCCGTGGGCCGGGCGGTTGAAACTGTGCCACCTTAAATTGGAAAGACGGTGGTTTCATAGAGACAGTGTTTAAATAACCAACATCCTTAAATTAACCATAAATCAATTTATAATAAATTTAAAATTAAATTAAAACACAGAAGATAGTTAGGAACTATACTGAACCGGCGCGGTATATAAAAGGGCTACATCCGCCTAACACGCTGCTTTCAGCCTATCCAGCAGTTTCAGACCCTATCCGCTGATTAAAGCATTATTGAACAACTGCGTTGTTTCTATGGCTGATTCTCGAGCCGTTACAACCGTTCGAGTTGTGGTGCACACCACTAGTCTCATGGGATCGAATCCCCAAATAAGCCATAACCACTGGCCAATCTTTCTCCTTACCAGTAATGGCACTTCATCCGTCCGCCTAAACATGGCCGCGAAGCCGGGGTTCATTACAGGGAACCTTGGAATATCGCGACACGAATACATTTTGACCATTTTAGCAATCAGATTCTGAGATTTCCCGACTGTTCAAGGGCTCGCAGTTAACACGTCATCAATTTGGCCTATCAAAACAGACGTCATCTCTACAATATGTCTGGAGGGTCTGGATGTCGCTGCTGGGTGTAGGTGCAACTCCACAAATCACGAACCCTTAGCTAGGTTCTCATCTGTGATTTAGCACGTAAAGGCTGGATTAATTCTGCGGCTGGAAACATCTTATGGCCAGAGTTGCTATTTCAGTATTCTCGCTCAGCTGAACGAGAACCGTTAGCAATGGTCCAAAGCGAATTCGTAGATGAGGCTTGAATCTCAGTGTCTAGCTGGCAGTTCGCTGCCTTAGTAATAATATTTGGTAGTGAGTTGAAGCTTTTGGTAGAGCTCCGTCCAGAGCTTCGGTAGAGCTCCGTACAGAGCTTCAGTAGGGCTCTATGTAGAGTTTCGGTAGAGCTCTATGCGGAGTCTTGGCAGAGCTCCGTACAGAGCTTTGAGGGAGCTTCATAGAGCCTCTCTGGCAGAGCTCCTGGCAGAACCTTTGGTAGAGCTCCGTGCAAAGCCTCTAGTAAAGCTTTGGTAGCTAGGGAAATTGATTATGGAGTCTGGCTTTAAGCTAGAATTATTATAGATTAGTAAACTCTTGGTTAAATACAGCACACGCCGAAACTGAGTCAGAGGCTCTACCAAAGGCTCTGCCAGCTATACCACTTGCCTAATTGGGACAGCTAGCTGACAGCGTGACAGTCAGCAGACAGCGAGCGATCCAATTGACGCAGTCAGTCAGCTATAAAGGCTGAAGCTCGCAGCTAGCTGGCTGTTGGACACACTGGGCCGCTTGATGAGGATATGCAAGATGGAACAGTATTCAAGGCGACAACTAAAGTTCGAATTCAAGCTATCGGAGCAGACTTAAGAATACAAGCGTATGGCCGGAAGGCTTACGCGTCGCAAGATGGTGAAATAGTAAGGAAATGGGGGTAATATAGTGCTGCAAGGGGGTAATACAGTGAGGCTAAAACAAGGCGCTTATTCCATCTACCTATCAGATTGTAGAATAGCCATTATCTCGGCCGTCTAGGGTTATCTTAGTCCTAGACCTTCTAACAAAGGCTCGCTTGCTAAGACGCTAACCGCTTTTTGTAAGACCTTAGGCTAAATAAACTAATCTTCCGCTAGATTATTAGATCCCTATACCCTACTATCCTATATAGGCTTTATATTTCTATAAAACATATAATCCACTCCCTAGTATATTAGAAGTTCAGATCTAATCCAAAGTTTTGTAACCGAACACCCCCATATACATTTTAATTTTGGTGTTCTCTCGCACGGACCACCTAGGAATAATGGTTTAGCCTTAAGTAAAGTATAAAAGACAGCCTTATAATCCTCAAGAAAACCCCTTTTATTAGTAAAGAGCTGGGCGAGCGATCTGTTGGTTTTGTTTATAATATTAAGACAGGCCTGTTAACTACCGTTAAAAAGTAGTTATAGTGTTTTTATTAGTATTCAGTACTGATTATACTTGTTAAAATATTAAATTATAAGGTGACAGGCTCCGCACCACCCAGCCATAGCACAAACCTCAGCAAAAGGTAAACGAGTGACCGGCAAGATGCCAGGCACGGCTGTGCGGAACAACATATATAGGAGGTGACTTCGTCACCTGACATAAATATTTAAAATGTAATACGATATATTCGATACTGAAAGTTATTAAATATTAAATATTAAATATTTTTAGAGTTAAGGTAGTAGAAATACGGCCTAGAGGCTTGGTAAATAACTCTCAAACATTTTAGTAATATGTATACACTTTGAATTTGTTAGGTAACCCCATATAAAGTTAAAATTACTAAATATCAAACGTAGTTTTACACGTTATTGTATCTAGTATCTTTGAATTTCGTATCCCTGTACATATCCCACATAATATATACGTCCCAATCGACTACACTAATTCCCATTTCCGTATTCAGATCTAAGCAAAGCCGTTTTAAACGGAAGCTATTAGTAAGAAATCCTAAGCTGCGGCGGTGCATCCTGAGTTATATCCGAAGCACCCTAAGCACCCCTGAGTTTGGGCCGGAGCTCCTTAGTGGGGCCCAGTTTCGGGAACCTTAGCCACAAGTATATGACCTAATTCCGGGCCATCCTTCTGATCCCTCTTTTAGCCCCTCTTTTGTTCGGCTGACCTCAGTCTTCGGCCAGCCGCTCTATATGGACAGCATTTTCTATTCGTCTACTCAGCCAGCCCTTCTACTCGGCCAGTGGAAGAGGTATTATATTCCTTACTCGGGTGCATCGCCCGAGGGCTGCTCAGGTATAAGCACCTCGGGCTTACAGCCCTCCTGCTCTCCTCATCGGTTCGTCTCTGTACGTGGCTATTGCCATGCTCTTTACCATATCGTCCTCTTCCATCGACTCTCCTGTGACTTATGCTCGGCTTGCTTGCTCCCTACCGTACACCTGGGCAATATGCCTTATAGCCAGCTCTACTCTTCGGCTAGCCTAACCCTTCGTCCAGCCTAACCTTTTATATAGCCTAAACCTCCGTCTAGCCTTAAAGAAGTTACCATATCTGGCTTATAGAAACTGTTAGTCACACAGGGTGACTTACTAATAACGACTACTTGAGTAGGTTACAGTGATGTTGGTTAATAAAGCTTATTGTTGGAATGAGGAAGGGCGAGAAGCTTAAGACTCCTCGCCACGCTAGTGCCGCGGCGACACGTAACGACCGCTTACCTCATTCCCAACACTGGCAACTCTTCTTTTATGGTTGCCATCTATATACAAATACTACTTAACTAGCGTAGTGTCACAGGACCACCCTGTAATACCTTGCACACGCCTACCAATCAAGCCCAGTTATAAGACCGCAATTTGCCGCAATCTACCGCAATCTACTATATTCTACCACGCTATAGAATTCTGCCGAATTCTACTAAGCTATAGACTTTTGCTAAATTCTGTTAAGCTATAGACTTCTACCAAATTCTACTAAGCTATAGACTTCTGCTAAATTCTACTAAGCTATAAACTTTTACTAAATTCTACTAAGCTATAGACTTTTACTAAATTCTACTAGAACCGTAATAGCGTATAGTATATGCCTATTAACTATTGCTATTATAATATAAGTCTTACTCCTACTCCCTTTTAACCTAACCTTTAACTTATATATAGAGTGTTTATATTAATAAATGTCTCTAGAGCCTTATTTAGGTTTACCTTCGTTATTATATTTACTAGGTTATCTTAGCCGTTAATCTATTAAAATTTAAAGAGTTTTTGCCGTTTATAGGATTGCTAAAGTGCTATAATATTAATTATAAGGCGCTTCTCCTTTATAGTACTAAGCTTAACTAAATACTTATAAAGGGAGTATAAGTCGGTATATACGATTATAGGGATAATAGGAAGTTTAAGTTAATCTATAATTATTTTTAAGGTAGTTCTAATTGCAATTACTATATTAACTCCGCTAACTATTCTATATATCTTTAATACTAAAACGCTTTAAGTAACGCGTTTACTCTTAGTTAAGTTTTAATAGATAAGATTGCTATAAATTATAAAGTTATTTTCTCTAGTAAATTTATTTGTAATAATAATCTTATATCCTAACTAGGAGCTAAAATCTTTATTATTTATAAATAATCTATTAATAAATATAAAGAGCTTAGTAGTAGGAAGATTAATAGGTATATAGAGTAGTCCCTAATTAAGATAGTTTATTTACTAAAAAAGACGTTTATTTAGGGCAAGAATATTATCCTTAGTTAGTTCCTAGTATTAGGCGGTAATAGAGAGATTAAATAAAGCCTTAGGTTAATAGATAAAAGCAATATAAGCTTTATAAGCGCGTTACTCTATATATCCTTACTTTAGGGAATTAACGTTAATATATAAGGTGAGGATATAGATAGGGAGTCTAATAATAGAATAATAGGTATATTGTATAGATAGAGACGAATCCTTAAGGGAAAAGAAGGAGTCTGTGTACGAGGTAGGAAGGGTTTTCCCTAGGTATGTGTAGAGCACATACCTTACGGGCGAGTTACCCCTAGGTTGCTCTAGGGTCACCCATACCTTGCGGCTATATAACTATCTACTTAGGTTTTACCTAATAATGCCCCCCCTTTTAAAAAGGGTTGTCCCTAATCCTTTATATACTTAAGCCTTAATAAAACCCCATAAAAACCTTAGTAAGGAAAAAATTTAAAGGGGAAAGAGCGTCTTAATTTTGCGTATAGAGAGACAGATAGTATATATACGCGGCGCGAAGATATTAAGGAACTTCGACCAGCGGTCAAAGTTGTCTAATTAGTTAGATTTGCCTTACTAAGACTCCCCCGCATTTAACTAAGCTAGTAGTGATTTTGTATACCCGGTATAGAAAATCCTAATTAGTCTATTTAATAGGTAGAGCTAGTAAAGCTCAATACTATTGCCTAAATTTAGTAGACTAGAAATATTCTAAAAGCTCGCTTATATAGGTAGGTCGCTAGTACCTTATAGGTCGATTATAGGTTATTTGCATATAGCTAGATTTATAAACGGTAAGGCTATATACCTATTAAATCCGCCACTATCCGCCCCACGGACTATTCGCTTACGCTTATAGTCCTACGCAGCTCAACGGAACACCGGGCTCAACGGAACACGAGCCCCACCACGTGAATTTAAAGCCGTAGATTTCTACATAGGCTACGTATATACAGAAATCCTTGGTAGAGCACCTTAAGCAATAGCCTAGCTACAATCCTGCCAAATATTACGAGTCTAAGACCTCTGCGCGTTATGTAGCGTCCTCCTTTGCCCGCTTTTTTACCGCATGTGCAGCTGCCCTACCTGCCTTCTCTGCTTCCTTTTAAACTTATTGTGATACTTTAAGCCATCCACCTACTGCGGATATTAAGCCTCCCTTTTAAACAACCCGTTAGTTAGTCCTTTAACGCTTTACGCGGGCGCGTACTGCTGCCTACATTAAATCCAGGTCCTCCTCTGCTAATAAGAAAAGTATAGTATTTTTTCTAGTACTCTTACAAAGCATTAATAAAGGATTTCTCTTCTTATTAGGCTGCTTAATAATAAAGCTATAACCCCAGTTTATTGTTATCTGTAAGCTATATAGCGTATTTAGTGTTCGTGGCGCTATAAAGTTATATTTATTGCATAGCAGAATACCCTATTACTCCTTTATATTCTTATACAAAGTATACCATTTCTATAT
>Ga0307515_10004817_pt1 | contig 27624 bp, 27 predicted proteins | sample 17_EM_MG_FD_194513 | JGI IMG/M metagenome (GOLD analysis project Ga0307515, IMG submission 194513) | Populus trichocarpa ectomycorrhiza microbial communities from riparian zone in the Pacific Northwest, United States - 17_EM | ecosystem: Host-associated > Plants > Roots > Unclassified | place... | reverse complement strand
ACCGCGCCGCCCCGTTCGATGTCGGCGTTATAGGCGCACACTTTCAGGCTGTCAACGAAGTTTCACAAGATTTGTGATTTTTCCTTCATCCCATTGTAATACAACGATAAAAGCTGCATTACACCACCAAGCCTGTCTACTAACCGCCAATTTTCCCGAGATTTCAGTGCTTTTTCGCCGGTCAAGTGCGGAGATCGATGAAAGCATGGTTAATGAATGGTAAATGACAGGAATCGATCCCACCGCCGATTAACGAAATGAGCCTTCATGCTGATCCTCGACGAAGCCGACACAAGAAAAGTCACGCCCTTTCCCGGATTGATCGAGGCGCTCCGCGCCATGTTCGCATCCGGCTGCGAGGCGCCACCGCGCCATCATCACGATGTAAAAGTGCCCGGTGAGCCCGACGGCACGCTGCTTCTGATGCCCGCCTGGCTCCCGGGCCGCTATATGGGTCTCAAGCAGGTCTCGGTCTTTCCCGGCAATGCGAACCGCGGCCTGCCGTCGATCTTCGGCTCCTATCTCCTGTCTTCGGCCATCACCGGCGAATTGCTGGCAATCATCGACGGCGGAGAATTGACGGCGCGGCGCACGGCGGCGGCCTCGGCGCTTGCTGCTTCCTATCTCGCGCGCGAGGATGCGTCCGTGATGTTGATGACTGGCACCGGCCGGCTGTCGGCCAACCTGATCGAGGCACATAAGGCGGTCAGCCCGCTCAAGACAGTCTATATATGGGGCCGCGACCAGGCCAAGGCGCGACAGATCGCACAACGCGCCGAGACGCTGGGGCTCGAGGGGATCGCCACCGAGGATCTCGAAGGCGCGGCACGACAGGCGGACATCATTTCCTGTGCGACGCTCTCCACCCAACCGCTGATTCGCGGCGAATGGCTGAAGCCAGGCGCGCATCTCGATCTCGTCGGCGCCTTCAAGCCCACCATGCGCGAGACCGACGATCTCTGCGCGACCCGGGCGACCAAATTCGTCGATACGCGCGAGGGGGCGCTGACCGAGGGCGGCGATCTCGTCCAGCCGATCCGCGCCGGACTGATCACGGCGGGTCAGATCGCCGCCGATCTCGCGGAACTGACGCGCGGGCAGCATGCCGGTCGCAAGAGCAACGACGAGATCACCATGTTCAAATCGGTCGGCGCCAGCCTCGAGGATCTCGCCGGCGCCATCTTCGCCTTCGAGGAAATGAACCGCGACGCCTCGGACGAACGCTGAATGACCTTCAGCCTGCCGCACTATCCGGTCTCGGAGACGCTTGTTCCGCTCGGCGAATCGCTTGGCCGTTGTGGCGTCGCGGTGCTTTCGGCGCCGCCCGGCGCGGGCAAAACGACAATCGTGCCGCTTTATCTGCTCGATGCGCCGTGGCGCGGGGATGGCAGGATCATCCTGCTCGAACCCCGGCGTCTTGCCGCGCGCGCCGCCGCCAACCGCATGGCGTCGCTGATCGGTGAGAAGACCGGCGAAACGGTCGGCTACCGGATGCGGCTCGATTCCAGGATCTCAGTGAAGACCCGGATCGAGGTGGTGACGGAGGGTGTGTTCGCCCGGATGATCCTCGACGATCCCGAACTCACTGATGTCGCATGCGTGATCTTCGACGAGTTCCACGAGCGCTCGCTCGATGCGGATTTCGGCCTGGCGCTCGCGCTCGACGTGAAAGCCGGGTTGCGCGACGACCTCCGGATACTGGTGATGTCGGCGACGCTCGACGTTTCGCGCGTCGCTACCATGATGGGGGACGCGCCCAGGATCGAGAGCATGGGCCGCAGCTTTCCGATCGACATCCGTTATCAGGATCGCGACACGGACCAGCGCATCGAAGACGTGATGGCGCGGGTGATCGCCGATTCGTTCGCCGGCGAACCAGGTTCGATTCTCGCCTTCCTGCCGGGCCAGCGCGAGATCGTCCGCACCGCCGAGCGGCTGGAAGGACGGTTCGGTCCGGACACGATCATCGCGCCGCTCTATGGCAATCTTGGCCAGGCCGAACAGGACCAGGCAATCAGGCCGGCGCCTTCGGGCAAGCGCAAGATCGTGCTGGCCACCTCGATCGCCGAGACCTCGATCACCATCGACGGCGTGCGTGTTGTCATCGACAGCGGCTTGCAGCGCCGGCCGGTCTTTGAGCCCGCAACGGGAATCACCCGGCTGGAAACGCGCCGCGTCTCGCGCGCCTCCGCCGACCAGCGCGCCGGCCGTGCCGGGCGGACCGAACCGGGTATCGCCATCCGCCTCTGGCATCATGGGCAGAATGCGGCGCTTGAGGCGTTCACGCCGCCGGAGATTCTCGCGAGCGATCTTTCCGGGTTGATGCTCGATCTCGCCCATTGGGGTGTCTCCGGGCCGGAGCAGCTGTCCTTTCTCGACCAGCCGCCGGCTGCCGCCATTGCCGAGGCCAGGAATCTGCTGATCTCCCTCGGCGCGCTCGATGAAAAGGGCCAGATCACATCAGAGGGGAAACGTATTCGCGACCTCGCGCTGCCGCCCCGGCTGGCGGCGATGGCTGTCGCGGCTTCGCACGAGGGGCAGGGTCTGGCTGCTTGCGAACTCGCGGTCCTGATCACCGAACACGGGCTCGGCGGCAACTCGATCGATCTCGAGGAGCGGCTCGGCCGGTTTCGCAATGAGCGCGGCGAGCGCGCCGAGGCATCGCGCAAGCTGGCAAGGCGCCTCGCCGATTCGCTGCCCGGCGCACGGGGAAAGAGTGGGCCCGCCCAAGCCGGTCGTCTTCTGCTGCATGCTTTCCCGGATCGCATCGCGCTTCAGCGCGGCGGCCGGGGTCGATTCGTGATGGCCAATGGCCGGGGCGGCGAGATCATGCAGACCGAGCGGCTGGCCGGGGCGAAAATGCTTGTCATCGCCGACCTGACCGGGCGCGCCGGCGCCCAGCGCATCCTCGCCGCGGCGGAGATTTCGCGCGCGGAGATAGAAGAAGAGCTTCCGGATGCCATCGTCCGCGAGGATCAGTCCTTCTTCGATCCCACGAGCCGGCAGGTCCGTGGCCGGCGGGTGACGCGGCTCGGCGCCATCATATTCGAGGAATCGCCGCTGCCCCGGCCGACCGGGCCGGCCGCGCAAGCCGCTCTTGCGGGAGGCGTGCGACTGCTCGGCATCGAGGCACTGCCTTTTTCCAAGGCCGCCGGGCAGCTGCGCGAACGGATCGGCTTTCTGCACCGGACGCTCGGCGCGCCTTGGCCGGATGTCGACGACGAGGCCTTGCTCGAATCGCTGGAAGACTGGTTCCTACCGTATCAGACCGATATCAGGGGCATTGATTCGATCGATCCCGGCTCCCTCCATGATGGATTGATGAACCTTGTGCCCCACGAATTGCGGCGCGATCTCGACAGGCTCGCGCCGACCCATTTCGAATCGCCGGCTGGCAACCGCCACGCGCTGGATTATAGTGGCGCCGAGCCGCTGGTCTCGGTACGGGTGCAGGAGCTTTTCGGCTTGAAAACCCATCCGGCGATCGGCGGCGGCCGGATTCCGCTGACGCTGGAACTGACATCGCCGGCGCATCGGCCGATCCAGACGACGCGCGACCTGGCGGGCTTCTGGGCCGGATCCTGGCGAGACGTCCGGGCCGACATGCGCGGGCGTTATCCCAGGCATCCCTGGCCGGAAAATCCGGCCGAAGCCCCGCCGACCGCGCGCGCCAAACCGCGTGGCACATAGTATAAGGAGCCAAAATGGTCGTGGAACTCGTCCGCGAAGGGCCGGAAAGCCGAAAGCTCAGGCTCGAAACGCTGGTGCGGCTGCGCTGGCTGGCCGTCGGCGGCCAGACGGTCACGGTTCTCATCGTCGGCATCTTCCTGCAATTTTCGATGCCGATCGAGATTTGCGCCCTGCTGATCGCAGCACTCGCGGTGGTCAATGCCTGGCTGCAATTCTCGTATCCCGCGACATGGCGGCTCGAACCATCATCGGCGCTGGCGCTGCTGGCTTTCGATCTCCTGCAGCTCACGGCACTTCTTTATGTGACCGGCGGTATTTCCAATCCGTTCGCGCCGCTGATCTCCGTGCCGGTCATCATATCCAGCGCCGCACAGCCGATCCGCTACTCGCTGGCTTTGGTGGTCATGGCGATGCTGGCGATTACGGCGCTGGTCTTTTCACCCTTCCCGCTGCCCTGGCATCCCGGCAGCGTCGTGCCGTTCGAGCCGCTGCTGCTGGCCGGCATGTGGTTCGCCATCGTCTCGACCACGTCCTTCGCCGCCTTCTATGCCTATCGCGTGTCGCATGAGGCCAACCAGCTGTCGGAGGCGCTTACGGCGACCGAGCTCGTGCTGCAGCGGGAACTGCATCTTTCCGAGCTCGACGGGCTTGCGGCCGCCGCGGCGCATGAGCTCGGCACGCCGCTTGCCACCATTTCGCTCGTCGCCAAGGAGATGAGCCGCGAGATCGAGCCCGGCCACAGACTGTATGACGACATCCAGCTTCTGATTTCGCAAGCCGAGCGCTGCAGAGACATCATGAAGCGGCTGACGACGCTCTCGGCCGACAACGAGGAGCATATGAAGCGCATGTCGCTGTCGTCGCTGATCGAGGAGGTCACGGCGCCGCATCGGGAATTCGGCATCGAAATCGAGGTGATCGAGCTTTCGCCCCGCAGCGACGAGCCGATGGGGCGGCGCAATGCCGGCATCATGTATGGGCTGGGCAATCTCATCGAAAACGCTGTCGATTACGCGAAATCCAAAGTGACTGTCACCGTCATCCACGACAAGGAGCGGGTGACGATCATGATCGAGGACGATGGCGAGGGCTTTGCGCCGGATATATTGCAGCGAATCGGCGACCCCTATGTGACGCGCCGCAATCCGCAGGCGAAGGCGGGCGGGCTGGGGCTCGGTCTGTTCATCGCCAAGACGCTGCTCGAACGGTCGGGTGCCGAACTTTCCTTCGAAAACTCTCCCGGGGCGCGTATCAAAGTCGAGTGGAAGCGTGAATTCATGGATGCGAGCGACTGATTCTCGTATTTTTTGTGGCGACGCTCTATATATGTGTGGATTGAACGAGAGCCCTAGGAATGACCGAATCGAAAGCCGCAACCGCCGACGCCATCGGCGCCGACCCTTCCCTGCTCATTGTCGAGGATGACGCCCCCTTCCTGAAACGGCTGGCGCGGGCCATGGAAATACGGGGTTTCACCGTCGAGACCGCCGAAACGGTGACCGAGGGTGTCGCCAAGGCAAAAGGCCGGCCGCCCAAATATGCGGTGGTCGACCTGAGGCTCGGCGACGGGTCCGGTCTCGACGTGATCGAGGCGATCCGTTCGAAGCGCGACGACAGCCACATGATCGTGCTGACCGGCTACGGCAACATCGCCACGGCGGTGACCGCCGTGAAGCTCGGCGCCGTCGACTATCTCGCCAAGCCAGCGGATGCCGACGAGGTTTTCGCGGCGCTGACCCGCAAGGGCGGCGCAAAAGTCGAGCCGCCGGAAAACCCGATGTCGGCCGATCGCGTCCGCTGGGAACATATCCAGCGCGTTTATGAAATGTGCGAGCGCAATGTCTCGGAGACCGCGCGGCGACTCAACATGCATCGCCGGACGCTGCAGCGCATTCTCGCCAAGCGTGCGCCGAAATAACAGGTCTCTCGAAGCGCCGCCGTCGCACTCATTGTACTGAGAATGGCTTCGCCGCAGCTATTTCTCCAGAATTGAAATTCGGCCGAAGTCATATTTTTTATAGTGTCGACCCCATGGGTCCACGCCAGCTTCCGGCTGGACTGTGCCGGAAAGTACTTTTTCCGACGCTGCCAATGCGATCGGCAGCAGGTCCTTGCTCTCGCATGGCGCGTTGTGGCTCGGCATGAGAACATCGAATTCATCATAGTAGCGCATCAGAAGTTCATAACTCCCGCGCAGGTCGCTGATATCGCCGCCATCCAAATGAGACCATACCGCGCCATTCAGCAAGATATCGCCGCAGAACAGGATACGATGCGTTTGATCGAGCAGGCAGATATGGTCCGGCGCCTCGCCCGGCGTCTTAAGCACCCTCAGGCGAATACCTCCGATGTCAAGCACATCGTCGTGGTTGAGCCAGCGTGAAACCTCGAAGGGCGGAAGTGCTGCCTCCTCAGGTCGGAAACCGCGCGGCCAGGGCGGCGTCACGATCTCATTCCGCATGAGTTCCCAGAACAGGACTTCCCGTGGCACGCCGTCGCGAGAGATGCTGCGCGAGCGCGGATGGTCGAGTATCATGATCTCGGAAAACTGATGGTTGCTGCCGAGATGATCCAGATGCGTATGTGTGTTGACGACCGTGACTGGCAACGTCGTCAGTTGCTCTACGACATGGCGTAAATTGCCGATGCCGCAGCCAGTATCTATCAGCACGGCCCGGCCGCTGCCGATCAGTAGATAGATGACAGTGTGCTCATAGTGACGCGGTTCCGAGATGGCGAAGAGGTGCTCCGAAATCTTCAGGACATCGAACCAGTCATCGTCGATCGCAATTCGCTGTGGTTGCGACTGCGTGTATTGAAGGCCAAGTGCGTCAATCATTCGGTGGCGCTCGCTCAGTTGAAATATTCAAAGGTATCCGCCGGCTGGATTGGTCGCAATGAGGCGACCCGCTACTCAAAATTCAGCCGATTCGTCGGCGGAGGGCTCGTTCGGATTTGGTATGCCCAGCCGGTCCGCCGCCCATTCGGCATGCATCAGGCGTGCCGCGGCGATGCGCGAGAAATTCAATGTCATGGATTTGCGCGTCGCCGGCGGCAGGCGATGCTCCGGCGCGTCGCGGATGAGTTCGGCGCCATACTGGTCGGCGATGAACAGTCCCGCATCCCCAGGAAAGATCGCCTCGGGCACATCGGGCAGCGTCGCGAAATAGAGCCGATCACAGAAATTGCGGTATTCCGGCCATTTGCGATCGACGCGGAAATCCTCGATCGAGGATTTGATCTCGATGATCCAGATATCTCCCTTTTCGGACAGGGTGACGATATCCGCGCGGCGTCCGCTGCGCAGGCTGAGTTCCGGCAGCGTCACATGGCGCATGTCGATCAGCAGCCGCTGCATGCCACGCCTGATGGCAAGCGCGCGGGCCGATTGGCGGCCGTCTTTCAGCGGGTTGTCGCCGTGGATGGATAGTATCGGCATTTCAATCTCTTCCAGTCACCATCAGCATATGTTGCAAAAAAGTCATGGCTTTTCCATTTGCATGCGTTCGAGGAGCACCGGGGCGCTCAACCCCTTGCAAATCAGCGCGTGAAAGCCATACACCTTGCTCCACCAGCCGGCTCGCGGGGAGCCCGGCTGCCCCCTTTTACAAGAGAATAAGATGCGCGTACGCACACTTGTTACGGCATTCGGCATCATGCTCAGCCTGGGCGTTGCCTCCTGCTCAACTTCCGCCGAAACCGGCAAAATCGAAACCTCCCAGATATTCTCTGATTCTTACGGCAAAGTCACCGATGCGGGCTACGCGCTCCCGGCGATCCCGATCAGGAAGCTGGATACCAGGTTCCACCGCCAGATCATCGCCTATCAGTCGACCGAGAAGCGCGGCACAATCATCGTCGATACGAAGAACCGCTTCCTCTACTACGTGCTGGGTGGCGGCAAGGCAGTTCGTTACGGCATCGGCATCGGCAAGCAGGGTTTTGCCTGGAAGGGCGAGGCCTATATCGCCTGGAAGCAGGAATGGCCGACCTGGCATCCGCCGGCGGAAATGGCCGAGCGCAAGCCGGAATACGCCAAATATGTCGAAAAGGGCCAGGAGCCCGGCATCCGCAATCCGCTTGGCGCACGCGCGATGTATCTTTTCGACGACAACGGGAAGGATACGCTGTTCCGTATCCATGGCACGCCGCAATGGAATTCGATCGGCACCGCCGCTTCGTCGGGCTGCATCCGCATGATCAATCAGGATGTCATGGACCTCTATTCACGCGTCCGCCCCGGCAAGGGCGCCCGCGTGGTGGTGCTGTAATTTAATTTCCGGTCGGGGGACTGGGCAGAGCCGCTGGGGCAACCTGGCGGCTTTCTTTATTTCGAGCGACCATCAATCCGGATAAGGGGTTGCCAACATGCTCGGCCGCGCCTTCATGCGGCTCCACCAGGCGCTGAGCGCCGGGAATATTCCCATCAATTTCCGGCCTTCTTCGGTCATCAGGAAGAAATCCATCATTGCCGCGAGGTGAAGGTCGGCGAGCGTTATGTTCTCACCCGCCAGCCAGGTCTTGCCGCTCATCAGTTTCGTGATTGCCGTCAGGCTGATCCGTGCTTTTGCAAGGCCCGTGGCGATGCGCTCTTCGTCGGGCAACTCATTGCGCTTTTTGGTTTCGATGCGTTCGACAAAGACGTCCCAGACCAGCGGCTGATAGACGTAGGAATCGCAGACCGAGATCAATTGATCGACGCGCGCCCTGACTTTGGGCTCGGTGGGCAGCAGCGACGGGCCGGGGAAAGCGGCATCGATGTAGCGCGTGATCGCCGATGCCTCGTAGAGTGCAAAGCCATCATGCTCGAATGCCGGGATCTTGGCGAAGGGATGCCTGGCGAGATATTCCGGCGTCCGCTCCTCCTCAGCGAAGATATCGACCGGGACCAGCCTGTATTCGACGCCCTTTTCCTCAAGTGCTAGCCGGACGATTCGCACGTAGCAACTGTAGTCGGCGCCGTAGAGTGTGACGGTCATGTTGTTCTGCCCTGTGCCCGAATCCTTCGTCTTTCCAGGTGCCGCTTGATATTTCCACGTGAAAAGTGAAGGCCGTCAAAAACAAAGCTGTCTTCCTCGGGAATGTCCAGCCTGATATCTTCCGCTGCTTCCCAATTGCGTAGTCGTCGCGCGATTTCTACGCCTCTAAGCGCACGCTTTCGCTCGGATGCGTTCCAGAACGCTTCCATAGCCGGATCGTGCCACTTGTGTTTCGAGGCGCTTGCACCGGATTCAATCAACCTCGAAAAATCCTCGAACTCCTCATCCGTGGTGTAGACAGCCCACTTTATGACTTCCTCCCTGACAACGAGATGGTTGTCGACCAGGAGTTCGGCCAGCTTCATAGCAATCGTTTCGTCGTAGAAGCCGGAGTTGATTATGAAATATGGAACGGTCCATCTGCATACATGAAGGCCATCTTTGGCGAGGTCAATTACTGCTTCTTTCAAGCCCTCGTTCGGTCCGCAGAGCTCCCGGACATACCATGAGCCCACACTTCGGTCGCGGCTTGTTTCCGATTGCAGAAGTTTGATGAGCGGCTCCAGCTCGATGCCTCTGGTCCATCGCCCGATGAGGTTCCATGTGGCTCTGTAACTGAAATCCTCGCCGCGATCGATTTCATCGTCGATCATTCGCAGCAATTCTTCGGCAGAATGTTCAGACAGTTCGTTGGTCATTTTCGCACCTCAAATGCGAGTTCTCGTCGGCCCCCGGCGCAAATCGCGCGCAGGCCTATATTCCGGAATCAAAACCGGATCGAACTCTGAAATTGACAGACAGTGGTTTGAGGGGCTTGCCGAAGCACGCAGCGTTGGCTTGCTTACATCGGCTCTGCAAAGCGCCTTGGCTCAGGTGCCGCGCTTGGGTTTGAGGTTGCTACCCCGGCGCCACATGTGACTCGGGGTGGCGACACTGTCAAGTCGCACCGTCGCGAATGGGCAGAATCAGCCGCCCGCCTTGGCCTTCTGCTCCAGCCGCCGGCGATGCAGCACCGGTTCGGTATAGCCGTTCGGCTGGGCGCGGCCTTTCATCACCAGTTCGAGCGCCGCCTGGAAGGCGACGGAACCGCCGAAATGCGGCGCCATCGGCTCATAGAGCGGGTCGCCCTCGTTCTGGCGATCGACCACCTCCGCCATGCGCTTCATGGTTTCGATGACCTGCGCTTCCGAAATCACATTGTGATGCAGCCAGTTGGCCATGTGCTGGGCGGAGATGCGCAGTGTCGCGCGGTCCTCCATCAGTCCGACATTGTGGATATCGGGCACCTTGGAGCAGCCGACACCCTGGCTCACCCAGCGCGTGACGTAGCCGAGGATACCCTGGCAATTGTTGTCGATTTCCTGCTGGATTTCTTCGGCCGTCCAGTTCGGGCGCGGCACGACGGGCACGCTCAATATGTCGGAGAGTTTTGCCCGGGTGCGCGATTTCAGCCCGGCTTGAACCGAGGCGACATTCACCTTGTGATAATGCGTGGCATGCAAGGTCGCGGCCGTCGGTGATGGCACCCAGGCGGTGTTGGCACCGGCCCGGGGATGGGCGATCTTCTGCTCCAGCATCGCGGCCATCAGGTCGGGCATCGCCCACATGCCCTTGCCGATCTGGGCGCGGCCGGAGAGACCGCAGGCCAGCCCGATATCGACATTCCAGTTCTCGTAAGCCGAAATCCAGGCCGCCTGCTTCATGTCGCCCTTGCGGATCATCGGACCGGCTTCCAACGAGGTATGGATCTCGTCGCCGGTCCGGTCGAGGAAACCGGTATTGATGAAGACGACCCGGCCTTGTGCCGCGCGGATGCATTCCTTGAGGTTTACCGTCGTGCGGCGCTCCTCATCCATGATCCCCATCTTGATCGTGTCGAGCGGCATTCCGAGCGCCTGCTCGACGCGGGTGAAGATCTCGGTCGCGAACGCCACTTCCTCCGGGCCATGCATCTTCGGCTTGACGACATACATCGAGCCGACCGCGGAATTCTTGCGCCGTCCGTTGGCGCCGATGTCGTGCAGCGCGATCAGCGCCGTGATCATGGCATCCATGATGCCTTCCGGCACGTTGTTGCCGTGCTTGTCGCGGATACCAGGATTGGTCATCAGGTGGCCGACATTGCGGATCAACATCAGTGACCGGCATTTGACCGGTAGCTTGCCGCCATCAGGCGTATTGTATTCCGTGTCCGGATTGAGTTTACGGATGAAGGTCTTGCCACCCTTCGAGACCTCCTCCTCAAGATCGCCCTTCATCAGTCCCAGCCAGTTGCGGTAGACGACGACCTTGTCGGCGGCATCGACGGCGGCGACAGAATCCTCGCAATCCATGATCGACGTGATCGCTGATTCGAGCCAGACATCGGAGATATTGGCGAGGTCGAATTTGCCGATCTCGCTGGTCGGGTCGACCAGAATCTCGATCAGCAGATTGTTTTGCCGGAGAAGCACCTGCAGGTCGCAGAGGTCTTTCTCGAGATAGCCGGCGAATTGCGACGGGTCCTTGAGACCAGTCTCGCCGGCCGCGTTGACGACAATCAGCGCACCGTCGCGCACGGAAAGCGAAGCGACCGATTTCCAGCTGCCACCGGCGAGCGGCACCGAGGCATCGAGGAAATCGCGCGCCCAATCGATGACTTTCTGGCCGCGCGCGGGGTTATAGCCCTTGCCCTTCGTCGCACCATCGGTCTCGGGAATGGCGTCGGTGCCATAGAGCGCATCGTAAAGCGAACCCCAGCGGGCATTGGCGGCGTTCAGCGCGTAGCGGGCATTCATCACCGGCACGACGAGCTGCGGTCCGGCAATGGTTGCGATCTCGGGATCGACCTTATCGGTGGAGACCGAGAAATCAGGGCCTTCCGGCACGATATAGCCGATCTCGCGCAGGAACTCCTCATAGACAGCCATATCGGACGGTGCGCCATGGGCCTTGTGCCAGTCGTCGATCCGCATCTGAAGCGCATCGCGCTTCCGCAGCAGCGATTTGTTCTTCGGTTCCAGTGCGTGGACAATCTCGGAAAAGGCCTGGAAGAACTTGTCGGGCTTCAAGCCCGTGCCCGGCAGAGCCTCGTTCACGAGAAACCCGTGCAGTTCCTCGTCGATGTGAAGGCCGTGTTCGTCGATCATCGCCATGCCGCGCGTCTCCCAAAATCCGATTCCGGGGCGACACTGCGTCAGCTTGCTATTTCAGTCAATTGTACTGAAGTGGCAAAGCGTTCCAGGCAAGGCTTTTCAGGTGATCCGGGGGCGACCGGATGCCGTGGCCGCGAAGCGCGCTTCCACCAGCTTTCTCTGGCCCTCGATCTCGGGCGCCTCGATCTCCTCGTGGAGGCGGACAACCGGGTCTTCGGCGCCGTTGTCGATCGCCATGCGGATGGCCATCTCCCGGGCGCGGATCCGGGCGAGGTCGAAGGTCTTCTTCTCGCCGGTCATGCGCTCCGTCGGCCCGCCGCCCGAGATGATGAAGACGCCTTCTTCCGGCGAGGTGACGGTGACAAGCACGGTCTGGCTGATCTCGCCGGCGACCGCGCCGATGGCGTTAGCGACGCCGGCATCATCGGGTATCACCGATTCGGCGCCCAGCATCGCTGCGATCGCGGGATAATAGACATGCGCCGAGGCGCCGAGCCCGATCAGCGGCCGGTCGAGCGCCAGCGAGAAGCGCACGACACCAGGTGTGCGGTTGAGCGCCCGGTCGATCGACACGGATTTTGCCGGATCGACATTTTCGACACCATCCTCGCCGAGCGAGGCGGCGAGAATGACCTCGGACGACTGGCGCGTCATCTGCGCCTCGATCTTGTGGGCCAGCTCCACGGCGGAGCTCGCTATCGGCTTGCCCGAGCCGTCGCGGATGCGGCAGGCGAGTTCGAGGCCCAGCCGCGCGGCATCCTTGTCCCACTGACCCTGCCGGCCGAGGAGGTGCATCGCATCGGATGGCGTGACCGCCGCGACATGCACCAGGCCGCGGCTGACCAGCCGGTCGAGCGAGGCCTTCTGGATCGAGGACAGCAGCAGATCGTTGAGCGCGATCGGGACGTTGCCGACGCGGGCATAGAGCCCCTCGTCCGTCGACGACAATCCGCTCGCGAAACGATCAGGTAGGCCGGAGCGAATGGCGAAACGTCCGTCGTAACGTCCGGAATGGGTCGCCTTGAGCTGCCTGTCGAGCACGTCGCGGACGCCGGAGCCATGCAGCTTGGCGATCAGGCTCAGCGGCAGTACGCGGCGCGGACCCAGTGTCAGCGCACTGACGAGCCCACGCGAATTCACATGCACTTCGGAATCGCCGCCAAGGCCATAGGTGCGCATCGCCACCGCCTGGACCATGGTGCGATAGCCGCCGACAACCGCGCCGTTCTCGTCGAGCCGTGGCCGCCCCTCGTCGAGGATCGCCACATCCGTCGTCGTGCCGCCGATGTCGGAGACCACGGCATCGTCAAGGCCCGTCAGGAACCGCGCACCAACAAGGCTTGCTGCCGGGCCGGAGAGGATCGTCTCGATCGGGCGAAGCCGGGCTTCGGCAGCAGAGATCAGCGCACCGTCGCCGCGCACCACCATCAGCGGCGCCGTGATGCCGCGTGCCTTCAAAAAGTCCTCGGACGAGCCAATCAGCCGGTCGATCATCGAGACCAGCCGGGCATTGAGCAAGGTCGTCAGCGCCCGGCGCGGGCCCCCGAGCTTTGACGACAGTTCATGGCTGCAGGTGACGGGCAGATGCGTCGTCTCACGGATCAGATCGCGGATGCGCAGTTCGTGATCCGGATTGCGGACGGCGAAATAGCCGGCAATGGCGAAGGCCGTGACGGAATTGGCAAGCACGTCCAGCTGCTCGGTCAGCGCCGTCGCATCGAGCGGCGCCTCGTGGCCGTGGACATTGTGCCCGCCAGGCAGGAAGACGACGGGATCGGTGCCGAGTGCCGCCTTCAAACCATCGCGCTCCAGATCCTCTGGACCGAAACCGATCATCACGAGACAGACGCGGCCGCCCTGGCCTTCGACCAGCGCGTTGGTGGCGAGCGTCGTCGAAAGCGAAGCGAGACGAATGGACGACGGCTCGGTGCCGGTCTCCGCCAACACGTTCTCGACCGCGCCGCGAATGCCTTCCGACAGGTCGTGGCGCGTCGTCAGCGCCTTGGCCCGGGCCTTGACGCCCTCTTCGGGGTTGAAAAGCACGGCATCCGTATAGGTGCCGCCAGTGTCGATGCCGAGAAGAAATCGCGATGCCACGCCGTCTACCATTCATATGAATCGGAATACGGAACCGTGCCTTGAATCCAACACGGCTTCGAGGCACGTTCCACGATGACGGGATATGGCATTGCGGACGCATTATCCAGTGCGGTATGCGACAGGTGCGGGCGAAAATATCGGGTCAATGACCCCTGGAAGGCTTCATGAGCAGAATCGATCGAATTTCACGCGTCATCGCAGCCACGGCCTTTGCCCTGATGGCTGCCCTGCCCGCCTTCGCGCAGGAGAGCGACGAGGACGAATACCAGCCGGAACTGCCCGATATGTCGATGTACAAGGCGATGCTGGATGCCAACCGGCAGCCGGGCTGGGTGCAGTTCCGGGAATTCGCCGGCAAGCAGCTGATCTATTTCACGGCACTGCAGACCATGCGCTGCCGGCTTTCGGAGGTCCGCTACTCCGTCAATTCGGAGGCACTCGACCAGCGCTTTCCGCTCGGCCCCTGTGATCCGCAGCAGCCGTTCAACATCCCGGATTCGGATGATCCCGGCAAATTCATGTATATCGAGCTACCGCCGAACGGAGCCAAGACATTGACGATCCAGGCGGTTTGGGCGGATGGCTCGGGCAGCGAGATCGTCACTTACCGCCCTTGCGACAATGTCGGCGAATCGACCTGCGCGCGGATCAAGAAGATCGACAAGCCGGATAACAAGCTCAGCGCGCCGACACCCGAAGGGCAATCCCGTTGAGCGGCTGGGTGGTCAGCCGCTGCACAGGCCAGGCGCGCGTATTCTCCGTTACGTCAAAGCGATAGCGCTTCATCAGCACGGCCAGCGCGATCACCGCTTCCTGCAGCGCGAAGGTCGCGCCGATGCAGACGCGCGGACCGGCACCGAAGGGCAGGTACTGGAAACGGCCGATCCTGTCGCGATTCTCGGGCAGAAAGCGCTCGGGGATGAAATGGCGTGGCCGATCCCAGTAGAGTTCGTGGCGATGCAGCGTCCAGGGCATGACCAGCACCGATTCGCCCGCTGGCAGGTGTAGTTTCGTGCCGTCCTCCGCGGTCCAGATGTCATCCTTCAGCGGCGCGCGGTTGATCGAGGGCGCCGGCGGATAGAGCCGCAGCGCTTCCTCGAAGGCCGCGCGAACATGCGGCATCAGGTCGAGCCAATCGACCGGATCGGCGCCGTCGGCGAGCACGCGGTCGATTTCCTCTTCCATCAGCACCCGGAAATGCGGGCTCTCGGCGACACAGTAGAGTGTCCACGCAAGCGCGCGCGCGGTGGTTTCGTGGCCCGCGCCGATGAAGGTGAGGATATTGTCCTCGATCTCGTCGCGGGTCAGGCCGTCGGGGCCTTCGATCTTCAAGAGCAGCGTCAGAAAGTCATCCGGAACTGGCTTATCCGAAGCCATCTGGGCCCGACGTGCATCCATCGTGTCGGCGACGATCTGCCGGAAGGCCTTAAGCGCCTTGCGGCCGGCCAACCGCGTGACGCGCGGGATCCAGGCGGGCGCCAGCAGTAGGTCCATCGGGTCGATGCGGCCCATATTGCCGAGCAGCGAATCGACGCGATCTGCAAAGCCGGCCGTACCAGTGGCGATGTTTCCCGAGAACAGAGTTTCGGCGAGAATCTCGTAGGTCAACTCGGTCATGCCGGTGGCGATGTTAATCTCTGTACAATTCTTAGCCAGCTCGGCATAGCGCTCCGAAAATTCCTCGGATTTCCGCAGCATCTGCCCGGCAAAACCGCGCGCGTGGCGCGGCGTGAAGACCGGCGCCATCGCCTTGCGCGAGCGCTTCCAGACATCACCCTCGGCGGTTAGCAGCCCGTCGCGCAGGATCGGTCGGAGCACCAGCTGCCGGATCGGCTGCATGGCATAGTTCGAAGCATTATCGACCAGGATATGCTTGATGAGGCGGGGATCATGGCAGATTGTCGTCAGCTGGCCGAAGAACTTCACCTGCATCCAGGGCAGCGTGTAGCTCGGCTTTCCCCAGAGTTCGAGAGGATTGCGGAACATGACCTTGATGATCTCCAGCCGCGACGGCGGGATGGTGCGTGGTATCGGCGCTGGCGGCTCAAAAGGCTCCGGCCTGATATCCATCTAGAGAAGCGCCTCGAGTTCGGCCAGCTTATCGTTGATCAGCCAGCCGTAATAATTCTCTTCGGGAAGCGTGCCCGCACCCTTCGCCTTCAGTTCATAGGCACGCTCGCGCGGATTGCCGGTATTGTAGAGCGTCGCGGTGATGCCGGGATTCCCAGAGATATCGACACCGGCGATCTTGCGATACTCATCGATCGACATCTTGATCGATGCAGCCATGTAGGCCAGCGACTTGTCCGGATCCATGATCGAGGCATAGACCTCGCCGGCATCGTTCTCGTCGAGCTTGGGATAGCCCGAGACTTGGGCGACGAGATCGGAGAGTTCCAGCGCCGTCAGCGGGTTGATTTGACCGAGCCCGAATGTCTGGCCGGCATAGAAGGGCTGGAAGAAGACTGCCGAGAACCGGTTGTTGGGATAGCTCGTGCCGCCGACATTCTTTCCGCGGAACGACTTGTTCCACACCCGCTCACGGCAGGTCCAGAGTTCGTACGAGCCTGATTTGGAGGCGCAATCGGAGAATTGCGGCATGGCGATCAGCTGCTGGATCGACTGACCCTCATAGGCGAAACGGAACTTGTCGCCGGAATAGGCGGCCGCTTTCACGTAATAGGACTGCAGCCTGTCATAGGCATCGACATTATAGGTATGCTCGCCGACAATCGCGCCCACCATATGGATCGGCGCGATGCCATACTGCCCGGCCACCGCCTTGATCTTCGAAATCAGCTTCTTGTCCCGGGCAAGCAGCTTGACGACCTTCTCGTATTTGCGGTCGAAGGTGGTCTTGCCCGCCTTGGTGCGGCGCTTGGAGGCACCCGGCACTTTCGGCTGCTCGACATTGCGATTGCCCTCGGGCACCACTGTCGCGGCCAGGACCGGCACAAGCGTGCTAAGCGTGAAGGCAGCGAGAGCGATGAGCGTGACGAGAAAACGGCGCAAGGGCTGAAAATCCGGTTGGCTTTGGAGAGGTTATACCGGATGGAGCGCCTGCTCCGCAATGATGGCGAAATAAAGAGCGGGTGAATCCAGCGGGGGTGGAAATCCCCTTACGCAGTCGCCTCGATTTCCTTGCGAGCGGCGCTGGCGAGAAACGCGGTGCGAGTCAGGCCGCGCCGTTTCGCTTCCGTGTCGATCGCGGCGAGCATATCGGCCTCGAAGGTGATCCGCACGATGCGCGCGCTATCTTCGATCAATGGCACGCGCACCAGAAATGCGCCAGCATCGAGTGCGAGGAGGACATCCAGACGCGCCCGGATAACGGCCATCGACGACGGCTCGGGCGGTATCTCGTCCTCCGCCCAGAGGCGCAGCGCCTCGATGGCATTGGTCACGATGTCCTCTTCTTCGTCAGTAGCGGAAAAAACCGAGGGAAGATCCGGAAAGGCGACGGTAAAGATGCCGTCTTCATCCTGCTCAACGACAGCGTAGTAGACACGCATCATCCACCTCCCGATGCGACAACGAGGCGGCTTAAATCCGGCCCGTCTGTTTCGCCATGTTAGATACGGTTCAGACCGGGCGTTTCTTCTTCGGATGGAGAACAATCATGATCCGACCAGGACGGGTTCAACTCCGCCCATGGGCGGAGTTGAAGGCGCGATCGGTCGATCAGCGGCAGATGCGCACGCGCTTGACGTAGACATTGCCCCAATCGTCATAGCGGCGGACCTTCTTGACGAAGCAGTAATCGTCGCGGAAGTGGCTGCGGAAGACGACGCGCGGACCATTATTATGATGGCGGCGCCAGTTGTGATCGCGATCGCCGTGGCGCCAGTTGTCGTCGCGCCGTTCGGCATGACGATCACCCCTATTGCGCCATTCGTCGTCACCACGACGGGAATCGGCGGAAGCGACGGACACCATGCCGACAGTTGCGACAACGGCGGCAAGAACAGTGAGTGCAAGCTTTTTCATGGAAATTTCCTCCGGGTGAGCACCTTGCTCGAATGGTGCCAAACTAATGCACCATTGTTGAACCCACCCTGAAGCAGCCGTTCATGATTCCGACAGGAATCGAGGCTCGCCCTGAACAACGATCAGAGACGCGGGCGTGGCCTTCGAGACAGGAACGCAGAGGTCGCGCTGACATCTATCCAACCGTCATGGCGTGATGTAGATTCACGCCATGATTGCGTATGGCGGAGCCGAACGTCCCATGGGTCCATTGTTCTTCTTGTTGAGACTGGGCGCCTTCGCAGCGGTTGTTGGACTTGTCTACTATCTGGCCAACAGGGAAAGGCCGGGCTATCTCCAGACCGACGTCCATGACCCGAAGGACGAATGGCACCCCGAGCAATATGAACCCGAGCCATTTGAAACCGCTGAAGTTGCCGAACACCGGACACCACCGGAGGGCCTTGCCAGCCATCCGGTGGAATTCAAGGACAAACCGCCCGGTACCTAGAGAATAAACCGCGACAGGTCGGTATTGGCCGCCAGTTCGCCGACATGGCTCTCGACATAGGCTGCGTCGATCTGGTGCTCCTGGCCGTCCTGATCGGGCGCGTCGAAGGATAGTTCGTCCAGCACCCGCTCCATCACTGTCTGCAGCCGCCGGGCGCCGATATTCTCGACGGTCGAGTTGAGCTTGACCGCGACATCCGCCAGCGCGTCGATCGCGTCCTCGGTGAAATCAAGCTTGACGCCCTCGGTCGCCATCAGCGCGATATACTGGCGGATCAGGCTGGCCTCGGTTTCGGTCAGGATGCGACGCAGATCCTCCTTGGTCAGCGCCTTGAGTTCGACGCGGATCGGCAGCCGCCCCTGAAGCTCCGGCAGGAGGTCGGACGGCTTCGACACATGGAAGGCGCCCGAGGCGATGAACAGGATGTGATCCGTCTTGACTGGACCGTATTTGGTCGAGACCGTCGTGCCTTCGACCAATGGCAGCAGGTCGCGCTGCACGCCTTCGCGCGACACGCCCGCGCCCATGCCGCCATCGCGGGCCGCGATCTTGTCGATCTCGTCGAGGAAGACGATGCCGTCATTCTCGGCCGACTGTACCGCCTCGCGGTTGATCTGGTCGGAATCGATCAGCTTGTCGGATTCATCGGCGACCAGCAGGCCATAGCTGTCCTTGACCGTCGTCTTGACCTTCTTCGAACGGCCGCCCATGGCCTTGCCCAGGAGGTCGTTGAGGTTGAACACGCCGACCGACGCGCCCTGCATGCCGGGAAGTTCGAAACCCGGGCCGCCCGAGGTATCGGCGACCTCGATATCGATCTCCTTGTCGTCAAGCTCATTGGCGCGTAGCTTCTTGCGGAAGCTATCACGGGTGGCGGGCGAGGCGGTGGCGCCGACCAGCGCATCGAGCACGCGTTCCTCGGCATTGACATGCGCCTTGGCCTTGACCTCGGCGCGCTTCTTCTCGCGCACCAGCGTGATGCCGACCTCGACCAGATCGCGGATGATCTGCTCGACATCGCGGCCGACATAGCCGACTTCTGTGAACTTGGTCGCCTCGACCTTGATGAAGGGCGCGCCGGCAAGCTTGGCCAGACGCCTGGAAATCTCGGTCTTGCCGACGCCGGTCGGGCCGATCATCAAAATGTTTTTCGGCATGACCTCCTCCTTGAGGTCTTCGTCGGTCAGCTGCTGGCGGCGCCAGCGGTTGCGGAGTGCGATCGCCACGGCGCGCTTGGCGTCCTGCTGGCCGATAATGTAGCGGTCGAGTTCGGAGACGATCTCGCGCGGGGTAAAGGTGGTCATATCGTTTCGTTCGCTTTCGAATGATGCTGCATGATCAGGATGTCGTCGCCGGTGCGGCCCTCAAGCTCGGGTATCGGCAGGAAGCCTGCCTTGAGATAGGCACGCACGGCACGGGCATTGGCTGGATCAGGATCGATGACAATGGTCTCATAACCCTGCGCACGCAACATGGCGACGAAGGCAATGAGGGCTGCGGAGCCTATTCCCTGCGAGAGCCTCGAGGGATCACCGATGGAGAGGTCGATTCCGATTGTCTCCGGCGGCAGTTCCTTGAGCCAGGGATGGTCCTTCGTCCATTGCTCGTTCTGGTGATGGCCGAGAAACCAGTATTGGATATAGCCAAGGGCCAGGCCATCCAGCACGATCATGAAGGGACGCGTCGTATCGCGGCCTTCCACCATGTCGCTGATATAGCCCAGTTCCTCCTCGGGATCGCCCCACCACTCGCGGATATGCGGCTCTTCGAGCCATGCCTTGAGCAAGGGGTAGTGCTCCGGCGTGACCGGCGCAAAGCTGATCCGGGTGGAATCAGGCGGCATCCAGCGTCTCCACCACGACATTGTGGTTGGTATAGACACAGATATCGGCGGCGATGCCCATCGCCTTGCGGGCGATTTCCTCGGCCGACTTGTCGCTGTCCATCAGCGCTCGGGCCGCGGCAAAGGCGTAGTTACCGCCCGAACCGATCGCCATCGTGCCATGTTCGGGTTCCAGCACGTCGCCATTGCCGGTGACGGCCAGCGTGATCGACTTGTCGGCGACCAGCATCATGGCTTCCAGCCGGCGCAGGTACTTGTCCGTGCGCCAGTCCTTGGCGAGTTCGACGCAGGCGCGCTGCAACTGGCCGGGATATTGCTCCAGCTTGGATTCCAGCCGTTCCAGCAGGGTGAAGGCATCGGCGGTGGCGCCGGCAAAGCCTGCGATCACCTCGCCCTTGGCAAGCCGGCGCACCTTGCGCGCATTGCCCTTCATCACCGTCTGGCCCAGCGAAACCTGGCCATCGCCCGCCATCACCACCTGTCCGCCCTTGCGGACGGTGATGATGGTCGTGGCATGCATCGTTCCATAGGGATCGTGTTCGCTCATGTTCTACTCGTTGTTGCGTGAGGCGCATTTTCCGCGCCAATTCCGTTCCTATGTAGGCGCGGGGCCGGGAAATGCAATCCGGGCGCAATTCCCCGGCATTTTTACGGGCTCCTAAGCTGGATATTTAGCAATCCGGCTGTTAGAGCGCTTCATAGTTAAATGGAATCATTCTGTTGGCTCAAGCGGAGTCGTATGTTTGAGCGGCCGGCGCGCGTCGTAGCCAAAACTACGGCCAAGCCGGCCGGTCGATCAGGCGGCCCGCTTCAGCCAACCCGAAGGGCCGGGCATCTTTCCGCCAGTCTCTTCGGCGATGGCCTCGGCCGTACCTAAGGGTACGACGCTCGCCCATCGCCTTGACCCTGACGAAAATCTGTCCCGGCAGAATGCTTCCATTTAACTATGAAACGCTCTAATGAGCCCGGAAATATTCTCTATCTCGGATGGAGCCTGAATGGCCGAAGTCAGCGCCAAGCGCCAAGCGACGATCTCCCGCAAGACCAACGAGACCTCGATCTCGGTGACTGTCGATATCGACGGCACCGGCGCGTCCGAGATCAAGACGGGCGTGGGCTTCTTCGACCATATGCTCGATCAGCTCTCGCGGCACTCGCTGATCGACATGCAGATCGAGGCGAATGGCGATCTACACGTCGATGACCATCACACGGTCGAGGATACGGGCATCGCGATCGGGCTGGCCATATCAAAGGCGCTCGGCGACCGGCGCGGCATCACCCGGTACGCTTCACTCGACCTCGCCATGGACGAGACGATGACCCGTGCTGCGGTGGATGTGTCGGGCCGACCATTCCTGGTGTGGAACGTCGCGTTTTCGGCACCGAAGATCGGCACGTTCGACACCGAACTGGTGCGCGAATTCTTCCAGGCGCTGGCCATGAACGCGGGCATCACGCTGCATATCCAGAACATCTATGGCGCCAACAATCACCACATTTCGGAGACCTGCTTCAAGGCAGTCGCTCGCGTCTTGCGGACCGCGACCGAGATCGATCCGCGCCAGGCCGGCCGCATTCCCTCGACCAAGGGGACGCTCTGATGGCTCGAAGCTATTACGTGCTGACCGCCCCGGCCTCGACGGATGCGGATCGCGACACGAAATTCATCCGCGACGGCTTCTCTTGGTTGGCTTTCCTGCTGCCGCTGCCCTGGCTGCTGGTCAAGCGGCTGTGGCTGGTGGCGCTTGTCGCCGTGCTCTTCTATCTCGTCGCGGTCTACATCGCCGAGCAATACCGGCTTGATGCGCTGCCGGTCGCCTTCAGCCTCGTGCTGAGCCTGTGGACCGCGCTTGAAGGCGGACATGCGCAAGCCCGTTCGCTCGAGCGCAAGGGCTGGCAGATCGAACGCGTCATCGCCGCCGACCGGCTGAGCGATGCGGAAGAGATTTATTTCGCCGACAAAGCTTCCAGCAAGAGCAGCGAGCCCGACCGTCCACTGCCGCCGATGCCGGCCCGCAAGGCGATCGCCTCGAGCGACGCCGTGGCGCTCGGCCTGATCGGCCCGAGCGGAGGACGCTGATGCGCGTCGCCATCATTGATTACGGCTCCGGCAATCTGCGTTCGGCGATCAAGGCCTTCGAGCGCGCGGCTCGCGAAAGCGGCGTCGATGCCGAGATCGAGCTGACCGACAAAGCCGACCGCGTCGCCACCGCCGACCGTATCGTGCTGCCCGGCGTCGGCGCCTATGCCGATTGCCGCCGCGGCCTCGATGCCGTGCCGGGGATGGTCGAGGCCCTACGCGATGTGGTCGAGACCAAGGCGCGGCCCTTCCTGGGCATCTGCGTCGGGATGCAGCTGATGAGTTCGCGCGGTCTGGAAAAGAGCATCACCGAGGGCCTCGGCTGGATCGAGGGCGACGTAGTGCTGATGACGCCCGACGACCCGAGCCTGAAGATCCCACAGATCGGCTGGAATACGCTGGAACTGGAGACGCCGCACGCCCTGTTCGACGGAATCCCGACAGGAGAGACCGGCCTGCACGCCTATTTCGTCCATTCCTATCATCTCGCGACGAAGAACCCGGAAGACGTTGTCGCGACCGCTGGTTATGGCGGCCCGGTCACCGCTTTCGTGGCGCGGCAAAACATGGCCGGCGCCCAGTTCCATCCCGAGAAGAGTCAGACGCTCGGCTTGAGGCTGATCGCCAATTTCCTGAAATGGGCGCCCTGACATGATCCTCTTTCCCGCGATCGACCTGAAAGACGGCCAGTGCGTGCGCCTCAAGCTCGGCGACATGGAGCAGGCGACCGTCTATAATCCCGATCCCGCCGCGCAGGCCAAGGCCTTCGAAGATCAAGGCTTCGAGTGGCTGCATGTGGTCGATCTCAACGGCGCCTTCGCCGGCGAGAGCGTCAATGGCACGGCGGTGGAGGCAATCCTCAAAGCGACGAAAAATCCCGTCCAGCTCGGCGGTGGCCTCCGCACGATCGCCCATATAGAGACCTGGCTGGCCAAGGGCCTCTCCCGCGTCATCCTCGGCACGGTAGCGGTGCGCGATCCCGCGCTGGTCATCGAAGCCTGCAGGCTTTTTCCCGGCAAGGTCGCCGTCGGCATCGATGCCAAGGGCGGCAAGGTGGCGGTCGAGGGCTGGGCTGAAGCCTCTGAGCTCGGCATTGTTGAGCTGGCTAAGCGTTTCGAAGGCGCCGGCGTCGCGGCGATCATCTATACCGACATCGACCGCGACGGCATCCTCGCCGGCATCAACTGGAATTCGACGCTGGAACTGGCGCGTGCGACGACGATTCCGGTGATTGCGTCAGGCGGGCTGGCGTCGCTGGATGATATCAGGCGATTGGCTGAGCCGGATGCTGCGATACTGGAAGGCGCGATTTCGGGACGGGCACTTTATGACGGGCGGATCGATCCGGGTGAGGCGCTGAGGATATTGAAGGGTTGAGAGGCGAATTTGCCGGAATTACCCCTCAAACGCCCTGATCACCTTCAGAAAATCATCCCCATACCGCTCCAGCTTCGACTGCCCAACGCCCGAAATCCCAAGCATCTCCTCTTCGTCCGACGGCCGTTCCTTGGCAAAGGCCACCAGCGTGGTGTCCGGAAAGACCACATATGGCGGCACCGCAAGCGCCTTGGCGATCTCCGTGCGCTTGGCGCGCAGGCCCTCGAACAATTCCACATCGGAGCCCTCCAACGCCGACTTCGCGCTGGCCGAACTCGATGACGAGCCCCTCGCCGACTTGCCCTTGGTCGGCCGGTCGTGGCGGAAGCGGACTTCGCGTTCGCGTTTGAACACGGCGCGGGCCTCGGGCTCCAGCTTCAGCGCACCGAAGGCATCGTGATCGACGCTGATCAGGCCGGTGGCGAGGAGCTGGCGGTAGACGGATTGCCAGGTTTTCGACGCCATGTCCTTGCCGGCGCCGAAGACAGGCATGTCGGCATGGCCGAAGCGGGTGGTCTTCTCGTTCGTCGTGCCGAGCAGGACATCGATGAGATGGCCGGTGCCGAAGCGCTCGCCGGTGCGGTAGATCGCGGCCAACGCCTTGATCGCGGCATCGGTGCCGTCCCAGGTCTCTACCGGCTTCACGCAGGTATCGCAATTGCCGCATTGGCCCGGATGGGCTTCGCCGAAATGGGCGAGGATCGCCTGCCGGCGGCAGCCGGGCGTTTCGCAGATGCCGAGCAGTGCGTTGAGCTTGGCGCGTTCGACCCGCTTGACATCCTCGCCCGAATTGCCCTCGGCGATCATCCGGCCGCGCTGGATGACATCGGCCATGCCATAGGCCATCCAGGCCTCCGATGGCAGGCCGTCGCGCCCGGCGCGGCCGGTTTCCTGGTAATAGGCCTCAACCGAACCCGGCAGGTCGAGATGGGCGACATAGCGGACATTCGGCTTGTCGATGCCCATGCCGAAAGCGACTGTCGCGACGAGGCAGAGGCCTTCCTCCTTGAGGAAGGCATCCTGGTTGGCGTCGCGCAGGCTGCGGTCCATGCCGGCGTGATAGGCGAGCGCCCGGATGCCCTGGATATTCAGCCATTCCGCGGTGTCCTCGACCTTGGCCCGCGATAGGCAATAGACGATGCCGGATGAGCCCTTGTGGCGGGTGAGGAACCGCAACAGCTGCTGGCGCGGCTGGTCGCGCTCGACGATCTCATAGGCGATGTTGGGCCGGTCGAAGGAGGTGGTAAAGACCTCCGCATCGTAGAGGCCGAGCTTGTCGATAATGTCCTTGGCGGTATGGGGATCGGCGGTGGCCGTCAGCGCGATGCGCGGCACACCCGGATAGAGATCGGCGAGATGGCCGAGTTCGCGATATTCAGGCCGGAAATCGTGGCCCCATTGCGAGACGCAGTGCGCCTCATCGATCGCGAACAATGCGATCCTGGCATTGCCGATCATCTCCTTGAAACCCGATGTCACGATGCGTTCCGGCGTCACATAAAGGAGATCGAGTTCGCCATTGTCGATCGCCCGGCGAACATGGACGAATTCCTCACGGGTCAATGAGGAATTGAGCGCGGCAGCGCGGACGCCGACTTGCTTCAGCGCTTCGACCTGGTCGCGCATCAGTGCGATCAAGGGCGAGACGATGATGCCGACGCCATCACGGCACAGCGCGGGAATCTGGAAGCAGAGCGACTTGCCCGCGCCGGTGGGGAAGAGCACGACGGCATCACCGCCGGACACGACCTGAGCCACGACATCGGCCTGCTTTCCCCGAAAGGCGGAATAGCCGTAGACCTGCTTGAGGATGGCGAGCGGGTTCTTCGCGCCGTCATTGTCGAACAGGTGGCTGGTCTGGGTTGCGGTCATGGAATCACTTTCGGCAGGTGATTGCTTTATGGCATGGCTTGGGCATGGGCCGCGAGGGTGAATGGGCTTCAATCCACGGCTCTGGCGACGATCCCGACCCCGCAAACGCCCGATGGCCTCAGCCGCACAAAAATATGCTCGCAATTGCGTGCTTTGATCGTTATGTAGCCGCTTATCGCAAGCCATTGAGCGCATGAGGACAAAATTTGACTCTCAAGGCCCGGGTAATCCCCTGTCTCGATGTCAAGGACGGCCGTGTCGTCAAGGGCGTCTCGTTTATCGATCTCGTCGATGCCGGCGATCCGGTGGAAGCGGCGATCGCCTATGACGCGGCGGGCGCCGACGAGCTCTGCTTTCTCGACATTACCGCGTCTTCCGACAATCGCGAGACGATCTTCGATGTCGTGGCACGCACCGCCGAACAATGCTTCATGCCGGTAACGGTGGGCGGTGGAGTGCGGGCATTGGCCGACATCCGCAAGCTGCTGCTCTGCGGCGCCGACAAGGTGTCGATCAATTCGGCGGCGGTGAAGGATCCGGATTTCGTGGCGGCGGCGGCCGACAAGTTCGGCAACCAGTGCATCGTCGTCTCGCTCGATTGCAAGAAGGTGTCGGGCACCAACGAGCATGCGCGCTGGGAGATCTTTACCCATGGTGGGCGCAATCCGACCGGGCTCGATGCGGTCGAATTCGCGAGAGGCATGGTCGAGCGCGGGGCGGGCGAGCTTCTCGTCACCTCGATGGACCAGGACGGCCAGAAGACGGGCTACGACATTGCGCTGACACGCGCCATTGCCGATGCCGTGCCGGTGCCGGTGATCGCCTCGGGCGGCGTCGGGACGCTGGACCACATGGTGGAAGGGATTCGTGACGGGCACGCGACCGCGGTGCTGGCAGCCTCCATTTTCCACTTCGGCACCTATACGATAGGCCAGGCAAAGCGTTATATGGCGGAGCACGGCATCGCCATGCGGCTCGACTGAGTATTGAGGGAGTAGGGATGAGCGCATTTACGCTTGCCGATCTCGAGCGGATCGTGGCTTCGCGCGCCGAAGCCCCGCCGGAGGAATCCTGGACCGCGAAACTCGTCGCCGGCGGCCAGAAGAAGGCCGCCAAGAAGCTCGGCGAAGAGGCGGTCGAGACGGTGATCGCCGCGATCGCCGATGATCGGGAAAATCTTACATACGAAGCTGCCGACCTGCTGTTCCATCTTCTCGTGGTGCTGAAAGTCGCCGGCATTCCGCTTTCCGAGGTCATGACCGAACTCGAACGGCGCACTGCGAAATCAGGCATTGCCGAGAAGGCCGCGAGGACAGACGCATGAATCGCGAACTGCGCATCAACCCGGATGGTGTGGCGCTCGATCATCTCCAAGACGCCGACTATTCGCCCTATAAATTCTTCACCGCCGAGGAATGGGCGAAGTTCCGGGCCGATACGCCGCTGACGCTGACAGCCGACGAAGTCCATCGCCTGCGCTCGCTCAACGACCCGATCGATCTCGACGAGGTACGGCGCATCTATCTCTCGCTGTCGCGGCTTCTGTCGGCGCATGTCGAGTCGTCGCAGATACTGTTCGAACAGCGCAAGCATTTCCTCAATCTCGCAGGCGACCAGAAGACGCCGTTCATCATCGGCATTGCCGGATCGGTCGCGGTGGGAAAATCGACCACGGCGCGTATCCTGAAAGAACTGCTGTCGCGCTGGCCGTCGAGCCCGAAGGTCGATCTGGTCACCACGGACGGCTTCCTGCATCCCAACAGCTATCTCGAGGAAAAGGTGCTGATGGAGCGGAAGGGGTTTCCCGAGAGTTACAACATGCCGTTGCTGTTGAAATTCCTCTCGGCGATCAAGGCGGGCCAGGCCAAGGTGCCGGCACCGCTTTATTCGCATCTTTCCTACGACGTGCTGCCGGATAGTTTCCAGACCGTCGACCGGCCCGATATCCTGATCTTCGAGGGCATCAACGTGCTGCAATCCAGGGATCTTCCGGCCGATGGCAAGATCGTGCCGATGGTGTCGGATTTCTTCGACTTCTCGATCTATATCGATGCCGAGGAAAAAATGAT
>Ga0307515_10004816_pt1 | contig 27625 bp, 35 predicted proteins | sample 17_EM_MG_FD_194513 | JGI IMG/M metagenome (GOLD analysis project Ga0307515, IMG submission 194513) | Populus trichocarpa ectomycorrhiza microbial communities from riparian zone in the Pacific Northwest, United States - 17_EM | ecosystem: Host-associated > Plants > Roots > Unclassified | place... | reverse complement strand
GGGGGCTCGCCCCATGCCGTTTTGCATGCTGTGAAGAGGTCAGCAATCCGTGTTCCACAGAGGGCGAAATGAACCCTCAAAACGATTGTCAGTTGAATGTAATCGCGCGGTAACTACCAGACATGAGGGGGTCATGCAAAATTTGCATCTCATGATGCGGCGCCCGTGTGAACTAGTGCCTACGCCCGGCAGCACTGCGCGTTTTCCCTGGGTTCCGTGTCGAAGACCTTTGGATTTGGAACTTTGATCGCTGGATATGGAACTCGGTCCAAGTTCTCTTTTGTGGAATTTCATCGAATGGAATTTTGTTCATTCAACATGGACGTGCCGGGCCCGGCCGGCAGCGCCAGCAGAGGTCGAAAACACTGGCAGGGCCTCTTAGCCCAATCTATACTCAATCTAAATAGATTGCGTGAGGCGCTCAATGGCACGTGCCAACTTGGTCGAAACGACCAAGCTTCAGCTGACGATTGACGTTTCGACCGATCGGATGATTGGCGAGATTGCCGCGCTTGGCATTCACGGCACCAACAAGTCGGAGGTAGCTTGCTCGATCCTGCGCATGTGGCTGTGGGAGAACAACGCCAAGCTCAAAGACAACGGCGTCGAGCTCAGGCCGAGCGGTAGTAGGCTGAAGTAAGCCTATGGCAGCTCAGCGGCACCTCTCAAAAGCTCCTGCGCGAGAAGCTCTCATCGACATCCAGTTCGAGAGTTCGGTGTCACTAGACACCATTGATCGATTCACCGCTGCTGCGGAGAGAAGCTTCAAGCGGCGCACAAACTTGTCCGAAGCCTTCTTCGGCATTAGAAGCGATGGCTCGTCAACGAGAACCGGGCATTCCATCATTGGAAGGCGGTTGGACTCTGAGAATCCGCCACACGTCCTGCAATGCAGGGAGACTGGGTTTACGTTTAGCAGGCTGTCTCCATATGGGGAATGGGGAGAACTGCGGGCGGAGGCAAAGAGGTGGTGGGATCTGTTCTACAGCGAGATTGGCCCCCGAACAGTGACTCGAATCGCGGTTCGCTACGTCAACGCGATAACGTTACCGCTTCCAGTCGGAGACTTTTCGGAATATCTCGTGTGTCCGCCTCGACTGCCCGCGGCTTTGCCACAAGCAGTAAGCGGATTTCTCCAGCGCGTGATCGTTCCAGATGAGATCAGCAACTGCACATCCGTAATCACACAAGTGCTGGAGGACAAGCCCGCTGTTGGAAACGACGGCTCGTCCATCACCGTCCTGCTGGACATTGATGTCTTTCGGATGACTCATTTCGTCGACAGCAACATCGCTGACGTCTGGACTGGCCTAGATGAGTTGCGAATGCAGAAGAATCGGATGTTCTTCGAGCACCTTACTGAGAAAGCCATGGAGATCTTTGAATGACCGCTCTCGCACAAAGCAGGCACGTCGGCTACCTCGTTCGGCTGAGCTCACCATCGGCAGGACCAGTCGCACAAGAACTCAGGCAGGTTGTTGTTGACGCGATAGGAACACTCAAGACCGGCGTCGGTGCAAGAGCGTCAATGGTGTTCAATGATCTCAATGCACTCGCAAAGGAGAGCGCAATCGATGTCAAGGAGAGTGCAACTATGTTGCTCGCTCAACAGTTTCTCCTCGCAATGCCGTCTTCGATGCCTGCTCCAGAACTTGCCCTAGACTCTGACGGCGACGTCGTCTTCGACTGGGTGGGTTCTGGGGGGCGAATGCTAACGGTCGCTCTACGCGGAGATGGCACACTGTCATATGCAGGTCGACTGTCGCTTGGCGACAGAGAGCACGGCACAAAGCGATTCGTCGATGCAATTCCTTCGCAAGTTCTTGATCTGGCGCACAGGGTTACCCGCCCCTAGCCTGACATCGGCGCCGTTCGTAGTACCGAACGGTTCGATTTCCAGACTTGTGTTTGAACCGAGGAAGCTTCGCGCGGACGGCACGCCGAAGCCACACGTGTTCGAGCAAGAGCTTCATCCAGAACTGAACCGTCTGGAGACTTCCGTCTGTGGGATGAACGGGCTCAGCGACGATCGCATGTGGGAGATTGGGCGCACCATTCGTGCACCGAAGCTCGCGATAGCTGCTGTCGAGGTTTCGGTCGCCGCTGTAATGAAGGCCGGCTTGGCTTGCGAGTCTGCTCCGGAAATCTCTTATGCCGAGCACGGGGTCATTTTGGGTTGGGATCCGAATGACAAGGATAGACGCATGTCTGCACAGCTCGAACTCGTTGCCGCCCATACCTCGGTGCATCGTCCTACCGCACCTCCGAACTGTCATTAGATTTCGACTGAAGACGGTCTGCTGCCACGGCCTGCGCCCCGCTGACTGCCTCAACAGATATCTCGCCCAGTAGAAGCACGGCTCGTGCAGCCTCGCACGGCGCTCGTCTCAGGCTAGGGGCAACAGCAGCTCGTACGGATTCACACCGAGGTCGACGAGGCTAGCGCCGCGGCTGGCCGACGTGAGCTGGCCACGGCCTGGCGGGGCGCTGCGGGCCTAGGGCAGGCAGCGGTGAACAAGGTTGCGCGAGCGGCGCCGGCGTCACCGCCCACCTGGTCAGCGGAGATCTCGCGTAAGCTGCGTGCCTCGCGCGCCGAGATCGCGTTCAAGCAAGCGGTCATCGACAAGCTCACCCACGAGAATGCGATCCTCAAGCGGCTGAAGTTCGCGGCCAGGAGCGAGGCCTACAACGCCGAGCAGAAGAGTCTGCTGGAAGAGACGCCGGACAGCGACTTGGCGGCGGTAGCCGCCGAGATCGAGGCGATGGCCCCCTCGACCAAGGCGGCCGGTGAGAAGCAAGCCCCCAAGCGCGAGAGGCTGCCGGCGAACCTGCCGCGCCGCGAGATCCACCATGAGCCCGAGAACACCACTTGTGGCGGCGGCATACCGATGCAGCGCATTGGCGAGGACGTGGCCGAGAAGCAGGACCCGAGCCGTCCGGGATCTTCTGGCGCTGCTGGCGCATCCACTGGTGCAGCGCATCGGCCACTGGTCGTGATCGTCGTCGTGCGTCGAGTCTGGCCTGGCTGTTGGCGACGATCACTTCGCGCTCCACGTCGTAGAGCTGGCCGAAGAACTTCAGCGCCTGCTCGCCGACCTGGCTGCCGTGGTTCACTCACAGCTCATGGATACCGCTCGGGCGATCGACTACAGCCTCAACCGCTGGGTGGCGTTGACGGAGCGACGGGACTTTAGGTAACGGAATTCGAGCCAGCACTAATCTGAGGTCGCCGCAAGCTGGTCGTCATTGGCGTTAACGTCCAACCCACACGGTTCCAAGGCGCTATATGCCTCGAACCGGCTTGTCTAGGCAGGGTTGGCAAGTAAATGGAATCGCCTCAAAAGACGGATACGCCTTTGTGAACGAATGCCGCGCCTGGTCCAGCGCAATTCGAACAGGACGCAGCGACCATGTGATGGTGAGCTGTGACAGGCCTCCAGTATGTGCAGTGTGTAGTTCGTAACTTCCTAGATGCGTTGCTGAGCCCGCCTCAACATCGAAGGGTTCAGATATCGAAGAATCTTGCACGGAACCTTGAGTCAGAACGCTTCGGGTGAGAACGTTATAGGTGATCCATTCGGAAACTATGTACTTCCCTGGGGGAACTTTGATTGCGACCACAAGGCTTCTCGCGTTAAGGAGTTCCTCGTATGTGCCAACTCCCATAGGGAAAGTGATCGATGAACCGGACGTCAAATTCTTCAGCACAAATCCAAAACCCGCACCCGTATCGATTCGACTGAAGTTTCCGACCAGGTAGCCGGCCTTTGGGTCAGGCTCTGAACTTTTTGGCACGATGGGTGGCAGTGACGCACATCCACACAAAACAAGAATAAGTGCGATAAGCCAGACGGCTCGGCTTCTTTTCATTTGATCCATTCGGTTGCGAGCGGGCTGTAGCTGTGACGACAACCAACAATCGGATTGTGAGTTCAGTTTGACCTTCATCGGCTCATCAAAGGAGCCTTTTAAAGACGTTCTTCCCCGCAGTGGCCGCTTTTTTTCACGCTGTACCGATCAACTTGGCAATTTCGTCGAAGTGTCACAGCTGGTGGACCAGTTCTTCTTCACCATCAACGCTGCCGTCAAGCCGAAGACTGGAATACGCCCGCTCATCGTTCTCACCATGCTGCGAGCTACAAGGGCTCGATGAGTGATGAGAGGCCGAGGCTCCGTGAGATGCTGCGACCATGACAGATCGCACTGAAACCTTGGAAGAACTCCGCTCCGTCATTCGAGGGCAGATGGATCTCTTGAACCTGATCCTCTTCGCAATGTCGGAAGGGCCCGCCGACTACAAAGGGCAACGCCTCACCTGCATACTGGACACCGACCAGACTAGCGCCGCAGCAGCCGTGGCGATGGGTGCCGGTCAGTCGTTGGGAACGGTTCTTCAGAACTCTGCTGAGCGCGGAGTTGCGGTGCGGGACCTGTATCCCATTGCTCGTTCAGTGGTCGAAGGCTTTATCAACGGCGCGTTCTTTGTGACTCAGCCGAAGGAGGTGGCACAGCGTGCATTGAGTCATCGGAACTATGCCGCCTGGAAGCACCACAACCGCGTCATCGGGTCCGGCGAGTTCATGATCACAATGGGCAGCCGCGGATGTAGGTGATCGGATGCAGACTCATTCCTGGCATTCCTACGACGAGATCTCGCTTTGCCGAGAGCCTATAGCGCCTCGGACGGACTATGCCCAAGCTGGCAATTCATGATGGCGCGAGGCACGCGCCTCCGCAATGGGCGAGTGGTGCCGCCACGTACCAAACGCATGCCATCACACGCGTGGAGCAGGCTGCGACTTGTCCAGTATCAACTGATTGGCGCGGTCAAGGATCGTGAACAGGATATCAATGCTGAACCCAGCCATAAAGGCCAGGGCATAGGGTAGCGTGCTAACAGGGGAGATAGCAGCTGACCCTCCATTTGGAGCTGCAAACCAACCTATCGCGACGCCGGCAAGGGCACCGAGCGCAAGTCTCAGCACGACGACAACGTTCTCGACAACCGCCGCTTTCGTGTCGAACAGTAGGCGTCGCATCACGTACACGCACGCGCCGAGAAGGCCGTACAGGAATGGCAGCAGCCATCCAATCTGGACTCTCACGCGCTGCTCTACCGTTGAAACGAGATCCTGCTGCTGGCCAGGCCCAAAATAGGAACTGCCACGTCTCACTGGATCGATGGCCAACTGATCGACATTCAATTTGCTGGCGAAGCAGAATTCATCAAACGAGTCCAGCACCACATTCTTGAGCCAATCTGGGTATCCCGCAGGAATCCACTTGTCACGTTGCGTCTGGTCGCACGGGTCGGCCAGGATTTCTGCGTCGGGCGGCCTCTGCTGATTTCCCGACGGGATTTTCTCAGGGCCAGCAGTGGAATAGGTCGTTTGCAGCCACTGCGAGGTCGACCAGATCCCATCAACAAACGGCCAGGGAGAGGCCTGGGACAAGTCGTACAGCGCCGTCGATGCCATCACCGTGCGCCTTGCCAGCTCTTTCAAGTCGTGGCGAGCCTTCTGGTAGGCATCGCGGCGACAGCTGTCCTTGGTGAGGGCGTTGCCAAGCTGGACCATGTCCCGGGCGCCGGTGATCTTCTCGGACGCACGCGCTTCGGTGACTTCTCTGTAGGCGATGAGCGCAGCCTCTTGCTTCTGGACCAAGTACTGGTAGTAAGCAATAAATGCGATCAGGCCCAGGGTGGAGAAAGCCAAGCCAATTTGCCACCTGCTGCGGGCGTGAACGTTGCGCTCGTCGAAAGGGTTGCGACCTGCGCGAAGATCCACCAACGTCATGGGCGCAATGGCGGCCACGACCGCATTCATCGCATTCTGCAGCGCGATGATGTCCCGAGCACCCTCGGAGGACTCCAGTGATTGGATGGCTTCGGCCAGCGCGTCATCGGGGAGTTTGCCGGCTCGTACCGCGTATTCCAGGATAAGTCTGGCGTCGCTGACAAGGGACTTGAGATCTGCTGCTGCCATGGCGCGGCACCCTTAGCCCAGAACCCCGGGAACCCATCCATAGGGGGACGAGCACCAGCACTGCGTGCCAGGTCGCCCTGGCTGTACTGCCCAACACCAAAACGATTGCGTGAAGCAGATGGTCCCCGGCGTATGCGGCGGAACTTGCGGAATTGCAGACGCTGTCCAGCAGGCCAGCGTTACCGCTACCGCCAGGCGGCGCCTACGCAAGGAAGCATTCATCTTGATCTCCCAAACAGAATCGACGGGTCTGCGTCACGCGAAACTACTTGGAACGGACGTCATCTGCATCCCTATATGTGAGGACGAAGTGAACAGTTTCGCGTGAAGTCCGTAGCAAGCCAAAAGACGGATCTTCGGCGCAGAGAAATGTTCTGCGGGCTCAGGTCGAGACCGACCCAGGTCGTCCGGTCGATGACATCGAGCCGCCTTGCTACAGCGCCCCGCACATCTCGAAGCTTCCGGAATGGTCAGCAGGTCCCATATATCCGCAGTCAGCGTTGCAGTCTTGAGGGGGTGCCTTCATTCGTATGGATGATTGAGAGTCACACCGATCCCGCTACCCTCGAGCGACAAGTCGTCGGCCCCCTTGACGGGCCGCGCAGGCGCTGCCGATCATGTCCTGCCGTGGGCCGCAGCCAGAATCTTGCAGATGGGGGTACAAGGTGGATCGCGTCAATCTGCGCCGACGGATATTGATCCAGAGTTCTGCCATCTCGGCGATCTCAGCTGTTTCAACGCTGGCGGGTTGCGGGGGCTCACCCAATCCACCCCCGCCGCCGCCGCCGAGCAGCAAAACCTACGCCTTGGGCTGGACTCCTGCGAGCGAAGAAACCTATGCGGGAATCTCGCAGCTCAGCGCACTTAGCTTTGAAGCGGTGTCGACACAGTTCTCCGGCGCGACAGCCGCCTCGCTTGATCTCTCGGATGCGGCAGCACTCGCTTTGCTGGGGTGGCCAAGCCTATTACCGGCAGCGGGAGACCAGGGCGGTCAAGGAAGCTGCGTCGCATGGGCCGTGGCCTATGCGGCAGCAACAAGCACTGACGTGGTGGCTGGACTTGGGGACGCCACGAATCCCGCAAGAATCGGTAGCCCGGCCGACTTGTATGCCAAGCTGATGCGCCGTGAATCGGCTTTTACCAGTTGCGGCAATGGCACCATCATCAAGGACGCGATGGACATCATGGTCGAGGAGGGAGTGCTGTCTCATGCGCAAGTTCCGTATTCGGATCGCGCTTGCGTCGAACCCTCCAACGCGGGCCTGATGTTCTTGGACGGATACGCCAAATTGGCGGTCACTGATCGCGCGGGCATCAAACGCGCGCTCCAGGGATTTCATGTGCTGCCCTTCGGCATGCGCGTGTACAACGATTTCTTCGACGCCGGCCAGGGCATTTATGACGGCCCCGCAACAGGAACCACGGACGCCGGCGGTCATTGCATGGTCATCATTGGATATGACGATTCGGCTGGCTGCTACAAGGTACAGAACTCCTGGGGCACGACGTGGGGTGATGGCGGTTCAGTCCGAATCTCTTACCGCGCGTTCGAGCGCTTGGCCAATGAACTGTACTCGCCGTTCCAATACAGGGCCGGCCTCGCGAATCATCTGTATGACCAGCAAGAAGCGAGTGGTACCGGACGCGTGAACGGCGTCTACGGCAACGTGAACGCGGCACGAGTCGATCCTTCGGGGACGTATACCGTGACCCTCTCGTTCAAGCTCAACGAATACCTGCGGGTCGGCGGCTACAACCTCGTTCTATGGCGGTCCAATGGCGCGGGGGGTTACCTGCCGACAGTGATCGCCGACAACCGATCGGTGCAAAGTCTTCGGGGCGGCGCCTTCGCCGTCTCAAACATCAGTCCGGACCTTGTCGCGAGTTCGTTGATCGCGTCGATCAACTTTGGGGCGAAAGACCGAAACGGTGTGGTCACTCAACTGAGCTTATTTCTGACAATGACTACCGGACGCTGACACCATTCAAAACTGGCGGGACCCCATGAACTGATGTCGAGTGGACTCGACTGAATGGCGCCGCAGCCGCAACGTCAATTTCGTACGCTTTGCCTTCGCCTGCAAGTGCCGATTTCCTTGCATCTGCTCGCGGTAAATCATATGAGGAGTTGAGTCAATCTGAGACCGACGAGCATATCCGCGCGATGAGCGTCGTACTCATCAACGAGGGGGATGTGATTTGACAACGTGCGATATAGATTCGTCGAACGGAGCAAGCAAGCATTAACGCGGGGGCATCATGCAAAGCAGCACACCCACTCTTCTCTCACGGCGGACATGGTTGTGCGGGTGCTTCGGGGGAATCGCCCTCAGCAGCTGCGGAGGTGGTGATGATGATGAGCCACAGCGCCCACCCGCTGGCGCCCGCGGCTGCTCATCGGTCAGCGTTTCAACGGCTCAGGCGACCTCCGCGCCAGGTTGCGGACTGCCGAGTTGGACGTCCGGAAACGCATCGCTCGATACAGCCTTCATCAACGAATTCAATGCGCAGGGAAACTTCTGGGGAATTCCTGGTGTGTCCTTTGCATTCTTGAATGACTGCAACGCACCCAATGCGCTGGCAAACCCACAGGACCGATCCATCCTTTTTGGCACCACCATGGCCGCCAAGCTGCTGCGAGACTTCGGCAGCACGATACCGCTCTGGCAGGTGATGGCCCATGAGTGGGGCCATCAGATCCAATACGCGTTGGGTGACAGTTGGTTGAACGCTCCTACGGTTGCTCCGAAGGAACTCGAGGCGGACATGTTCTCCGGGTTCTATCTACTGATTGGGAAGAGCACATCCGACTTGTCGTCAACCATTGCAAATGCATTCGCCTTGGGTGATTGGGAGTTCAACAACCCATCTCATCACGGTACTCCTGCCCAACGAGGGGCCGCGGTCCTGGCGGGAGAACGGGTTGCGCTGGAGTACGTCTCCGGCGCGATCCCGCGGACTTACCCGGCCATTCGGCAAAGGTTTCTTCAGGAGCTGGCCTACATTATTTGAGTCCACGCGCATTCGGCATTTCGCCTTGGCCGGGTCAAATGTCGGCCAGAGAAGAACGCCGATTGCACGCGCTCAAGCCTCACACCCGCCGACGCCAGAGCCTATTCCTGAGGTATACCGCGGGACTGGGCCTACCGCCCTGGCCGATGCGCTCACACTTATGGAGGCTGCGAACCTCGATGTGGAAGAGGTCGAGATTGGCCACGACGTTATGGCGCGGCTCGGTGTTTCGGCGCTGACGCGGACGGACCTGGACCAAATCGAGGCAAGCGCACCCGTGCGGCCAACGCGCTGGTACGACTATGTCTACGCCATCTATGAGGGCAAGCATCGTGAGGTCAGCGTATGGAGTCGCTTCCATCCGGTCATGCCGTTTGGCATCCTTGACGTACGGCTTGCGGACCTTGCGCTTGACTTCCATGTGGCGCCGGACCGTGTGCTTCTGGACGGGTTCCGCCGGCTGGAGGATCGGATTCGCGAGCGAACAGGGCTTGCCGAGCACGGGGCGAAGCTGTTCTCTCAGGCGTTTGCAGGCGACGACTCTGCACTGGTATGGAACAAGCCAGCCAAGAGAGGCGCGGCGCCTGACCTCATAGAGAAGAGCGAGCAGGCCGGTCGGGCTCAGCTCTATACCGGGGCCTATCAGGCGTTCCGCAATCCCCGTGCGCACCGCACGCTGAACCATAGTGCGGCAGAGGCCCTTGGTGAGTTTCTGGTGCTGAACCAACTCTTCCGCTTTGAGGCCGAAGCGGTTGAGCGTCCGTCATGCAGTGAACCTACAGCTCAGCCTCGACCACCAATTCCGTAAGCGTCATTTCCATTGCGCTCGCAATACGGATCACTGACAGGATTCCCGGATTCTGGCCACCCCGCTCTATGCTGCTCATGTATGAACGGTCGATGGCGCTTCTGTGAGCTAGCTCCTCCTGCGAAATGCCGCGCTCAAGCCTTGATCGCCGGATAGCAGCTCCAAGCGCAAGCAACACTGGGTGTTGCGCGTGCTTGGGCGACGAGATGGGCATCCGTCGATGTTGAGCATATGATGCCGATCACACCACGGACGATCTTCCACATGGCCGTTCACTCATGCCGTGGCCGGCCGCGTTGTATCGGCATCGGTCTGGAGTCGGCAACATGTTTAGAGTGGATCAGGCGCTCCGTATGTCAATGCCATCGGCGGCATTTGGAGAGGATGAAAGCCTCGCCTACTACAGCTTCGCTGAGATCATGGGAGGCAATCCAGTCTGGCTTGTCCAGGGTTTGACTCGGCGCCGCAAAGGCTTATCCAAACAATGGAAACGCATGCTTGCCGGGAGCGTGGTCGATGCGCTTCAGATCCTCAGACTGGATTTGTGGTCTTCACGACGGTTGTATGTCCTGCTTCCCGATCACATGACTGGGTCGAACTTGATGGCACTTTGCCTTTGCACGCAGCTCCACCAGTGCAAAGAGTCGGGATCAGACCAGGTCTGCTGGCGAATCTCTACACAGAAGCAGTCTGTCCTCATGAGCGCCATAGGCAGCAAACTCGGGACGGAGCGCGAACCGCAATGCGTGTGGCGTTCCGAAAGCCGAACGACCGAGTGAGGTCGCGACCTATCTTTCCGGCGAACCGAATAAAAAAATACTATGTGAAACGAAGTTGCCTCAATGAGGCAATTTGCCGGCGCGAATTGCCAATCGAGTCCTACGTTTCGGGTACTCGACAGTTGACGCGGATATCAATCCGATGTCCGCTAGTCGGCAATGGCAAAGCCACGTCGCTGCTCGAGTTTTAGTAGTGCGAGTGGCATCCGCCGCGTATTCGCTTCGGGCGATGCGTCGCGTGCAGGCGCTTTCAGCACGCAGATCACTCTCTACGAGACGAGTATCGGCGCGCGATATGTCGCGTGAAGACAGCGCTCATCCACAACGACGGCATCGGTGACGGAGAAAGCAGCCGGCCTCCTTGGATGCGACGGCTTTACGAGCGAAGCAGATCGCCTTACCGTTCGGCCCATGCAGAGCGAACATCGCACAACGGTGCAGCACCCTACCGGCTCTTCGTCATCGACCGGGCTGGAGCAAGATTTGAAGGCACGGTACGGCGTGCTGATGACGACCGAGGAAGTCGCCTTGAACCTCAAGCTGCGGTCGGCAGCGGCCTTACGAATGGCCCGAAAGCGCGGTCAGATCCAGCTCGTGCCGGTTGAGATCCCTGGCCGTCGAGGCCAGTTCTACAAAACTGCAGCAGTCGCACTTCTGCTCACCCAGTGGCTGCAAGAGGACCCTGAGGAGATGAACATGACATAAAGAAACGCCGACCCAATCTTTCGACGGGGCCGGCGCTCCGGAGCCAGCGAACTGACGCCTAGACAACTTCAGTATCCAACTCCCAAGCGTCACCGTCAAGCAGGCCACGCCCGAGCATCGTTGCGGCGTGGCCAACGAAACCTTGTCTCGGGAGAGCACATGAAGCCCGCGCGTACATTGGTCACCCGCAGCCCGCACCGCAACGTCGGCGCGGTGCACGCTCCATGGATGCAACCGGCACCCATCGAGTGGGAGTCCTTTCGCGAGCGGTCGTTCATCCGTCTGGCCATCCTGTGCCCAGCTGTCGCCCAGCTTCAGCATCAGCCGTTCGAGATCAGATATTCGGCGACCGATGGCGAGGCACGCCGCCACACGCCTGACTTCTTGGTCACGCTGGTCGGCGGCATGCGATTGGTGATCGAGGTCAAGATGACGAAGTACGTTGAGGAGAACCGCGCAAAGTTCGACGGCGCGGCCGAGAAGGTGCGTGCCGAAGGCGGTCGCTACTACGTCATCACTGAGCGCATGTTGGACGCGCAACGGGAAGACCGCGCCAACGTGTGGCGACGCTATGCGCGAGGCGGCGCTGCGCCAGACCAGATAGATCTGATCCTCAACCGCATTCGAGATCATCAACATGGCTGCACTTTGGCCGAACTGGTCGGCGCGGGTGCGCGCGTGGATGTCGCACACCACCTCCTCGGTCGACGAATGCTGATCGCCGCGAAGGATCTCCAACTCACACCCGAGACGAGGCTCAATTTTCCAAACTTTGGAGAGCCTGATGAGCGTGTTTACTTTGACAGTTGGTTTGGTTGTTCGCCGTGGGGAGAGAACGTGGGAATTGAAGCGTGAACTCGACGGAGGTGTGCTGGTCTTTGAAGATCGCCTGACAGGCAAACCTTGGTCTGTCCCGAAGTCCGATCTCTGGCGTCAGATTCAGTCGCAAGAACTCGCCGTTGTCATCGGCGATTCGCCCGATCGTGCCAAGCCGGCAGGCAGCCCGTCGAATCTGCTCTATTCGTGGACGTCGTTCCCTGAAAAGTACAGGGACGAGGTTCAGCGACGCGTCAAATACATCGATGAAGCACGCCGGGCGGGCCTCACTCGGGGGATGCGATCGTCGATGGCTCGGTTCATTGCGAGAGTCGCCGGCATCATCGGAGATCAATCTCCGCCTCGGCCATCAACGCTCATGCGCTGGATGCGACTGCGAGATCTCGGCCATGGCACACCGGCCGCTCTGCTCAGCAGGCATGCCGTTCGTGCCAGGGTTCGACGTGTCCCCGCCGCGGTGATTGCGGTCTGCCGCGAAGGGCTACGCACGCACTATTGCACGCAAAGGCGCCCCACACTTAAACAGACACAGATCCATATCGAACAACAACTGACCCGCGAGGTCGCCAAGGGCCGGCTGAAGGAAGAAGACGCCACGATCAGCTACATGACTTTGCAACGGTTGAAATCTGAGATCGACCCGCACATTCTGGATACCAAGCGATTCGGTGCCGCCTACGCACGCAATCGATGGCGCTATTCCTTGTCCGGGCCGGGCTGCGAACGGGCTTTGCAGCGCTATGAAATCGACCACACCGTTCTGGATGTGGTGGTCGTGTGCGACAAGACAGGTATGCCACTGGGCCGTCCCACGCTGACGGTCGTGATCGATGCCTACAGCGGCTATGTGGTCGGCTTCTTCATCAGCTTCTGGGGCACAGGTCTGGCAGCGACGTTTTGCGCGCTCAAGGTGTCCATTGCTCCGAAGGACGACCTGAGGCCTGTCGTCGCAGGCTTGAAGCATGAATGGCTGGGCATGGGCTTGCCAGAGGAACTGGTGCTCGACAACGGTCTCGAGTTTCATTCTCCGCAGTTCCGACAGGTGGCTCTGCAGCTGGCACTCGATCTTCAGTACTGCGCTGTGCGCCAGCCTTGGCTGAAGCCCTTCGTTGAGAGGACCATGGGCTCCGTGCTGAACTACCTGCCCTTCGCCGGTCGGATACGAAAGTCGCTGAACAACGAACTCCCGTTGAACCCTGCCGAAACGGCGGCCGTGACATTCAGCGAACTCGTCCGGGGCCTGATGATCGCGTTCTGCGACGTCCATGCGTTCGAAGTTAACCAACGCAAGCTGGCCCGCCCCTTCGACCTTTTCTCCGAGAGCCTCGCCGCTCTCCCCCCACCCAGCCTGCCAGTCGGCACGCAAGAACTCGACATCATCGTTGCCCCTTCGCAGCAGCTCACCGTAGGCAATGAGGGCGTCGGCACCACTTTCCTGCGATTCAACTCAGCAGACCTGCAGGAGCTGCGGCGCCGGACGGCGAACAGCTTCAAGACGGTAGTGAAGTTCGACCCGGAGAGCCTGGGTCATGTGTGGGTGCAAGACCCCAAGACTGCTGGCTGGTTGATGGTTCCCAGCTGCCATCCCACCTACACCAACGGCCTCTCCATCGTTCAACACCGCGCTATTCGCGCTCTCAAGCGCGATGCTCTCAAGCGATCGAACGCCGACGACGTGCTGCTGGCCGCGAAGACGGAACTCAGCAACATGTGGAACAGCCGCACGGTGAGGGGCCGCCGCCTGAAGGGTGAGCACCTTCGCGCCATGTCGGCGCTGACATCGAGTCATGCCCTGAACGCTCCAGACGACGCGCCGGAGAGTCAAATCCCGACTTCCAAGATCGTGTGCACAGAGGAGATGGTTACCCCCACCCGAGAAGTCCCGGTGTTCTCCGGCTTCCAGATGGCCTGAAGGACAAGACTATGTCTTTCAACATTGCCTTGGTGGACGATGAGTTCACCGATCCCGATCAGCGCGCCACCGCGGAACGCCGCCTGTTCACCTACTCGGCAAAAGCACTCGACATTGCGGTCACGATTGACCGCATCTTCGTGGCTCACCCGGCGTTCGTTCAATCACTCGAGGCCCTCGATCGAGCCTTTCAGCTCGGGCCGGCACTGTCCGTGCCTCAGGGCGTGGTGTTAACTGGGCCGACCGGGTCCGGCAAGACATCATTGCTGCGCTACTTTCAGCACTCACTGCCCTCATCGAATCTCTTTGAAGCAAACCTCGGCGCACTCTCCGTGCGCTTGCAAGAGCGCCCTGCCCTTGGTCGTGTCGTGTCGACACTGCTTCATCGACTGCGCTACCCGTTTCCCAGGGTCAGCGACAACACTGTGGGGGCCAAGAGAGACATTCTTTTCGAGGCAATGCGGCAAAAGGGCACTCGCCTCGTCCTGGTCGACGAGGCGGGCCACATGTGCGGGCCCGGAGTTCGCCGCAGTCTCAGGCCTGACGATGGCAATGAGATCACTGAGTTCCTCTGCGAGCTGATAGATGAGGCTCGAGTGGCGCTCGTTCTGTCAGGAGATCAACGTCTCGATGACCTGTCGCGTACGGCTCGCACCCTTGCCGCTCGTGTGGTGAGGCGCGAGCAGCTTGTTGACTTCTCAATGGGCGCATCGTGGCACGGCTTCGTCAAGACGTTCTCGTCGCTGTCCGGCATCTTCGACCTGTCTTACCTTCTCGCTGATGGTCAACTCGCGCTGTTGCACAAGGCCGCCAAGGGCAATCCACGTCGCTTCAAAGCGTTGACGACTGAAGCCGTGTTGGTCGCTGTGGACGCTCGTCGGTCCAAGCTAGACCGCGCCACGCTGGAATTGGCCTTTGACCGGATGGAAGGCTCAATAGACCGGGCGACCAATCCCTTCAGGTTGTCACGTCCGCCGCAGGAGAAAAGCGATGGCACCAGCTGACACCGCTCCTCTGCCGACGCAGGTTCTGGCTGACTCGCGTGAGTCCGCAAGCAGCTTTTTGTTGCGAGTCATGGCGGCCAATCGCATCACACCTTGGCAGCTGTATTCGGCGGCCGGCCGACCAAGGCCTCGTAATCTGCACGACGAGGATATTCGCGCACTCTCGCACGCGACACAGACCCCGGCTCAGTGGTTTGAGTGGCGGGTGTCGCAGACAACAAGGATCGACGGAGAACTTCACGTCCGGCTGTTCGGGCAAGTGTGGCGGCCCGGCCGGATGCTGCGCCGCATCCGGCAGCAGGTCTGCCCCGCTTGCCTGCGTGAGCATGGGCTGGCGCGCTGGGAATGGGATTTGACGGCGTTCTGCGCCTGTCCTGAGCATGGCGTCCTCCTGCAGGACCACTGCGACCATTGCCACCAAAGCCTGGGAGCCAATCGCCCCTCGCTCGATGTCTGCCGCTGCCGGCACTACCTCAGCCACCGACACACCACGCTTGCGTTGGCCGATCCGCAGCTCGTCAACTGGTGCGACTGGATCTCGCGCCGATTGCAACTCGAGCGCTCGGCGCCGGCCTTGCCAAGCGGCATGGCCTCGCTCTTCGCCGGCCTCAGCATCGATGCGGCGACACGTGTGGTGGCTGCGTTTGCCGGTGGAGCGCGCCACATCGAGACGGGGAAGCTCAATTCGACACAACCCTGGCTGACCACTTCGGTCGTCGCCAGCGTGATGAGCCAGGGCCTTCAAGAACTGGCGTCATTTGCGCAAGCAGGATCCGCTCGTTGCGAGCTTTCCTCACAAGGGATTGCAGACCTCGAAGACCTGGTTGTCAGCGGCCTCAGCGCCGCGGACCGCGCCACCGCGGCCTGGCTCCTGGGGAGAGTGCGGGGCCGGCGGCGGTTGCGAGTCCGGGCTGTCATGGCGATGGCTCAACAGGGAGATCTTTTCGAGGAGGCGCCTCGATGAGCGCAGTTGTCACGAAGTTGATCAATGTGCCACGAGCTGATCCGTGGGAGGCACCCGCTTCGTGGTTGTCGCGCATCGCCCTGTCGCAGGGGGTTTCGATGGCGGCGCTCTTGTCAGTGCTTGAGATCGGGCTGCGGTCCGACGTCGATCGGATTTTCCTGGTTCCATCGTTGATGAAGCGTGCGGGCGACCTGGGGATCGATCTTTTACAACTGGCGGTTGCGCATCGGCTCTATTCCAGCTTTCACAGAGCCGGCCTCGATCACGCGCGCTTCCTGCTCAGTCACAACGGGCGGCCCCGTTATCGCTTTTGCGCAGCATGCTTGTCTGAGATGCGCACGCCATCCGTTGCCGTGCATTGGCGCTTTGCATGCTGGCGTGTGTGTCCCCTCCATAGTTGCTTGATGGAAGACACCTGTCCCCATTGCAACTCATTCGTCGTCTTGCCGGCCAGCATGATCGTCGGAGGCCCTAAAGCTGGGGGCGTGGCATATGTCTCAAGATGCCTCGTCTGTGACAAGCCTCTCACATCCCGTGCGCCGCTGCTACTGGATACGCCGGATGGTGCAGCTCTGCTTCCCTGGGAGCGTTCTCTCGCCTCCAACGGGCGAGCCGTGCTCGCAGCGTTGTACTTTGGGCACCTTCGAGAGGAGGCAGGCGGCGTCAAACGCCCGCTTCGCCGACTCACTGGGCTAGCCCGTAGTGGACTGCTTCCGCACAGCACGGGGTTCCTGAACGCTAATGCCATCCGTGAACGGATTGCACCAGTCCTGCAACTGACGAATAGCCTCTGAATTCGGCATGGCCACCAAAAGATGGATGGAGCATGCCGAGCAGATGCATCAGGCTGCCCAGAAACCGCTGAACAGCCGTGATCAATCACGCGGATGTGCCTGGCAGGCGCTCCTGCCCGACGCGTTGGTCGGGCACCACTTCTCCACCATGATTCGCCGGATCGAACGCTGCCAGCTTCTGCTCAAGACTTTGGACGCGAGCACTCCGCAGCAGCAGACCCGTAGCAACTAGTTCGACGATCAAAGGCTGGCCGACCGAAACGCCCGCCGCCTCGCACACGTTCGCCGGAAGCTTCAGCACATAGGCTCCCGTCTCGGGATCAATGGCAACACTGGTACTCATGGTGCGCTCCGCTTGGTAATCCCGTATGTTGCGCTCCGTTTTGGCGAGATTGAGGCTTTCTGCAACCCTAGCCGTACGCGAATAGATTCGAGGCTTCCATCGCGCGTAGATGCCTGCAATGACCATCGGCACGCCGCCGGCTTGCTGGATCAGCCAGCGAACCGACTTGCCGGTCTCGTGGTTCGGCTCATGGATGCCCTCTGCCGGAACAATGCAGCGCTGTCCGGCCACCACCGCGAGAGGATTCACATGACCGCCGGCAGTCAAGAGCACTCAGACCCGTGCGGGGCCCATTGGCCTTCCCCTTGTTCCTTTACCACCTCGGACGTACCGTCCACTGGGGCAACTGGGGTATCGACTTCTGCGATCAGCAGCCTGATGAGCGAAAGAACTTTGGCGTGGTCTCCGGAACGCTGCTGTTCGGGGTCGGCGCGCGAGGGCCAGTTGACGGGACCTTCGGCTCGGAGCGCAGAGAAGAACTGCAGTCCATCTGCGACGCCTGGACAAACGAAGGGTGCTTCCCGCCGGCGCCATCAGCATCCCTACGCGGGCGCAGTAAGCACAGCAATCTGCGGTTCGAAGGGGATGTCTCAGGCGGTTAGCTTTGTGATTGAGTCGATAGCTTTGGCGATGCCGTCGACAATCACTTGCAGCTCGTTCGCTCGCCCCTTACTTCCGCGGTAATCACTTGCGATGGTGTTAAGTTCGGTCACGATGGCGTAGGCCGCATGCTCTGGATTTGGCCCAATCTTGGGAACCCCGGGATGCCTGGAATAGGTGTCGCTTTGTGGGACTTCCGTGATTTCGCCGTACGAGTACCCCGCGTCGGGAGAACCACTAAAGGTTGCGATGAAATAGGTGTGCTCCTCGCCTCTTTCGAATCCGTCCCTTCCTACGCGGCCCCCGTGCGATCCGGCGCCGACAATCCATGTTCTGTTGTTCCCGAGCCGATCCAGAGTTGCCACAAGATCTGCCATCCTCGCTCTCTCGGCCTGTAGGCGCGCGCCAAAGCTTCCTGACTCCGCTGGGTTGTTGCACGGTCGCAGCAGTGAATTGACCAAGGTTCTTCCGGCGACCCGAATTCCTGTGCTTTCCATCTTGATCGAGGTGGTCAGTACCACCAGGGTGCAGAAGCCGTGGATCGCGATCGGAAAACCCGCGAAGTAAGGGTGCCTTGCCGGATCGCGCTCCAAGGAAAAATGGGTGATGGCGTCGATCAATCCGTCCCGCGGATCCTTCGCAAGTTCTTCGATCTCCCGTCGGTTCTCTCGATTGAGGTGCGGGTTGTCCAAAAGAATCCGCTCGAGGCGTATCCGAGCGGTTTGGAACCGAGCATCATTGTCCGACAGGAGTCGCAGCGAAAGGTTCTCGTCGATCTCGACCAACAACTCTTTGACTGCACGAATGAGGAAATCCACCTTGCCTTCGATTCGCTCAAGGCTCGCGTTAATCGATTTGCGCCACCTCAGTTCCTTTTCCTCGGCGCTGTGCTCCTTAAGATACCCAACCACAGCAACGACGACTCCAACGACTTCCTCGACACCTGTTGGCATGGGAACCCCTCCCTAGTTGCGGTGGAACAATCATGTCGGAGGGCAATGGATGGCACAAGGTGCGCTCCCACCCTATTCGCAGGGGCACCTGGCTTGAATGCGCATGGCGTCATCCACGCCGTGATGGTGCGCCGCACGCCTGCCCAATTTCTGGTTAGCTTCTCATAACGCTAACCGGCGGTCTACGGGGCTACGTATCCCCTGAACGGATGACAAAGAACCGCCAGATGGCGCGTAGAGTCCAGGGAGAGGTGGAGGTCGCATGGCACTGTCGTGGGTGAGCGTTGAGCGCTTTTTGGCAAGCGCTGGCTTGGCCAGCTGCCTGGTCTCCTGTGGCGGTGGCGGGGCTGACCCCCTCCCTGCGAGCAGTGACCCGCCAGGTGTCACCGCTGAGGCGTCCCTAAGGCCTGACGTAAAAGTTGATTCGGGTGCCAGCGTCGTCCTTCCTCAGACGGGGTCTGCGAACTTCCCTGACACCGCCAGCTACAAGACGGGTGACATCGTCATCGTCGGCTCGCAGGCTATCAAGTTAGGCGGCGAACAATCCGGCGCAGCGCCAGGCCGCGTGCAATTCGAGACAGCACCACCCCGACTTGATGAGGTGTATAGCAGCCTGGTTTTATCTGGCAGGGTAAGTGCGACGCCGCAGAGTGCAGATTCCGGTTTCAGCCGCCCGCTCGCCGTTCCAACATGCCTTGGGGTGGCGGACATAGCGGGCCTGACTGGAACGAAGTGCACCGTAGAGTTCAAGTCCGAGATCTACCCGGTCGTGGCTTTGTCCGGCACAGTTGCTGCAGGTGCTCGCATGGACTTCAAGCATTGGATGTCATATCTAACAGCGGCTCGGTGGTGATCTCTCTTAGCTTTGACTCCGACTTGGCATTAAAGCTCGCTAAAGACTTCAAGCTCGCACCACCTGAGACCGATGCCTGCACTTCTACGCGATCGACGGTACTCGGCACGCGGGTCCGACTGTTCACGCTCTCCATCCCGACAAGCTTGCCTACTGTGTTCGTCAACGTGCCGATATGCGTCGCCTTTGAAGCCAAGGCGGGCATAGAAGGAACCCTTTTCAAGCTGTCAGACAAGGGACGAATCGACATCAAGGTTGGGGACGGCGCAGCTCCGAGGATCACGCAAGGCGCCCCGGCCGACTCAGCTACTCGACTGAGTGATGACAGCGCGATCTGGGCGCCGATCTCAAGCGCTGACAGCAAGCTTTCTGTCGCGATGGTTTCGGTGGATGCTCGGGCATCGTTGGCCGCAGAAGTTGCAGTTGAGGTCAGCGGCTTGGGTGTGGTGGCCACGGGCCTATCGAATTCATTCAGAGGAACCGCGTTCGCAAACGGCGAAGTTGCGCCGGCCGTTGCGGAGATCCCCACCAGCATTCTTGAGATGAAGGCGAGCCCTTTGTATTGTCTCGATGTTGGTGTGACTGCCAACTATGAACTGACCGCGTATGCCAGCCTACCGGCATTGAAGTTTCTGTTCGCGCAAGGCGACACTGTCACCAAGAAATTGTTTGAGGCCGAACTATGGAAACAGTCCGGCAAAGTCGGGACTTGTGACGTCAAAGTGGCAACCTCCGCCACCATCTACAGTGACGAACAGAACCCTGGACAGTTGTCCACGCTGCACGTCAGTGTTGCCAAATCTGACGTTGCGTCGCAGAAGCTTTGGGACGCGCTTGCGGTCACAGGAATAGTCGATGTCATGAATGAGGCTGGAGTTGTGTGCAGCTTCACACTTGACGCGAACGGACTCGGAAGCTGCTCCCACGATTTCGGCCCCGAACCGCACGCTGAGTATTTGACCGCCACATACCGTGGCGACACCCATTTCAAGCCGTCCACCTCGCGGCCTCACGGTCACAGGGTCGGCGAGATTCTTGGCTACGACATCTATTTTGACTGGGTTCGAGCAACCGGCGGTACGCCAGATCAGCCGTGCCTCAAACCAATCAACAGAGGTTTTTGGGGAAACGAAGAGCTTATTCCAGTCCCAAACAAGCCCGGCTTCTATCACGGCAGACTTGCCGACATCGCGCCTGGCGGGTTAGATGACATCGAAGTTCAGGTCCCCGGTGGAAGCCGAGGACTATCCCCGGGGCTGCAAAAACTGGGGTTCACACAGTTCACGCTGAACTTCGATGTCGCCAGCGTTTCTGGATCAGCGGTGCTTTCCAGCGTGGGCTGCGACCGCTACTACGAACTCTCAGGCCTGATTCACTAGAGAATCGTTTGCACCGCAGGTCCAGGTTCGAGTCACTACTTCATTTGCAGGGTAGCTTCGCGGCGTGTCGAGCTAATTCTGGCGCATCCGCAACGCAGCCTGGTGCTCGTTCGAGAAGTCGGCGCCGGACGGCAGATTGGGATCCATCTGCCGAAAGGCGGTGTCCATGATATGGCCAGCAGCTGGAGCGCCGAGAACTCGCCCGGCAAGGACTTGAGCTTGTACTTCCTGACCGGATCGTTGATGTCTAGCCCCGACTGACCGATCACGGCGATCTGTAAGCGTCCGGCGAACCCATCTTGAGAACTGCTCCGCAGCGATAACGATGCTGTCCAGTTAGCAAATAGCTAGACACGATGGAAGCAAAAAAGAGTCACAAGCGCAGACGCTACAGCCCCGAGTTGAAGGATCAGATCCTTGCCGAGTGCGATGCGCCTGGCGCGTCCGTGGCCAAGGTCGCGATGTCACTTAGCATCAACGCGAACATCCTGCACGGCTGGCACGCTGGCAGCTCGGGTGGTGAGACGAGAGCAGCTCGTGGATTTTTCGTTATGGGCGTTGGGGCAAGCCAAATAGGAAAAAATCAACCATGAAGGCCGACCACCCAGCGTCCGCGCCTTCGGCACCCTGAGCGTCCCGCTGGCGCGACAAAGGATGTGTAGTCGGGCACCCAAAGATCCGGCGTGTAGCGGTCCCAGGCACTGCATCACTCGGGGTCTGCGACTTTTATCAGCTTCGCAACGCGCCTCTGAATTCGTCATCGCGTTCGACTCTGAGGTCTAGCTTGGCGCATGGTCTCGGAAAACGCATGAACATCAATAAGGTCGGACGTTGGCACCTAGTTGCTGCCCGATGGGCGAGTAGGGCACACACGAAGATCGGAAAGAGCCCCTGTTCGCTCAGCAGCGACCAGAGAAGCGGCCGCTGGGACGAGCCATCCTCAATGTCGAAATGGTCGAACAACGCGTGCAGTCCTTCGGACGGTCCACGGCAGTTTTGATGTCGACGCGACCCACTTCAACCACCGAAGCGCCCGCAAGAATCTTTAAGCGGCTGATGCATGACCGCGCCGCAAGCGACGCGTATGCGATCTTCAGCCTCCACGAGCATGCCGAGCATGATTCCAGATCGAAGCATGATGCGAACTGCGAAGGCCTTCATAGTTTTATCCGTGGCGACCATGAGAAGCCATTCTGCTCTTAAGGAAGCCCACGTATTTAAACCGCCCTCCATTACGACGCCCGCGCCGGGACAAATGCCCTTGAGAAGCTTCTTGAGCATTGACTACGCGCACGCCGATGCGCCTTTGCGCGGGGTGTGCCGAATCGGCTCGTACACCCAACAAGAGCTACCGGCAGAGGTTCACTAGGCGTTGCTGCACCCGTATAGAACTTTGATCTCCCGCCTTACGAGGCGGGACTCGCACAGGCCCGCCCTGATTTTCTCAATCAAGGCGTCAGCACACGGATCGTTTGGCTTCCAAACACCCTGATCGACCATCTGCTGCGTATGCGTCAGAGAATCAATGTGGACTCGCCGGTAGTAGATGTAGCTTGCATGCTTAATAAACGGGTGTTCTCCCGCCGCTAAAACGCATGCACCGTCATGAGGGACGCCTTCGTGGATCGTCGTGATACTCGCGGTTAACACCTGTAGGTCATGGCCATAGCCATCAAGGACGATGGGACCAAGGATCACAACAAAAAGATGCTGGCCAGGCCCCGAAGGCTTGAGGAGGGTTGCACCAACCCCTGGGACCCAAGGGCCCGCCAACTAGTGCCCCTGGTGATACGACTGTTCCTTGAGTCGCTGCATCAGCGCGGAAACTTGTTCGGGCTTGTATCCCAGCGCTGCGAAGAGCTTGTCATAGGTGATCTGGACAGAGCTGTTCGTCTTCTCCCACTCCGGGAGATGTTCGTGGGTGTAGTCGACCAACTTCCACCGATCCCAGTGGCCAAACTTCTGCCAGACTTCCTCGAGCACTTCGACGTCGGACTCGCTGAGTTCCATAAGATCTTGTTCTGCGCTCCGAATCATGGTCGGATCGCGCAGAGCGACCTGATGCTCGGCACGGTCAGAGACCCATGTCTCCCATCCACCTTCTGCGGATTTTTCCGCGCCGTTCATAAGATTCAAGGTACGTGACAGAACCGGACCGTGCTTCATGGAGACGAGATAATCGCCAGTAATGGGCTCGCCATAGGCCTCTAGCGATCGCCGCTCGGCCAAGTAGAGAAGCTTAATTAGCTTGATCAAAGGCAACGTGCCGGTCGCTGATCTGTGCAACAGATAAGCGGCTGCCTGCGCAGCGCGACGTTCATTGAAGAGGTTCATTGCCATCCACTCGCATTGTGGCATCTTAGACTAGAGTTTTCCAATAGATTTCCACACACTTATCCACAGCCAGGCAGCAATTATACTGTACATACGTACAGTTGTTTTATATCCTTGCTTTGTGCGGCAATTCCACTCCCGGGACCCTTGCGGCTTGGCGTCGCTATCGACGCGCCGGCGCAAAGAGCGCCCCTGACTTGTAGGTCGTGCGGGGCATACCAGGAGGGGTTGGAAAGTTCAATCTTGAATGGCTTCGATCCCGCAACGTTCCACTTCCAACGAATCACAGCGACCACAACAGAGAATCAGAGTGTGCGCAAGTCGTTGATATGCATGTCCGCCTGCGTCCATGTCCAAAGAACTTCGACATCCGGCGACATAAGATCGGCCGCCATGACCATCGCCCGCCGCTCGCTCCTGGCCCTTGTGGCCGCCTCATCGCTCCCCCCCATGGCCTTGGCGGCGCAGCGCAAATCGCTGGCCGACCCGATGCATCTGGGGGCCGAGCAGGCGCTCATTGATTCGGGCCTCGCAAGCCAGCTGCAGAAGGCCTTCGGCCGCGACACCGGCGTGGCGGTGCAGTTGGTGCCCGGCCGCAGCGGCTCCTTGCTGGAGGCGCTCGAGCGCGGCGAGCTCGACGCCGCCATGACAAATGCCCCCGAGCAAGAAATGCAGCTCGAGAAGCAAGGCTTGGCCCACGACCGCCGCCTCATCGCAGTGGGCGACTTCGTGCTGGTCGGCCCCCTTGAGGGCGTCGGCAAGAAGGCAAAAGACCCGGTCGGCATTGCCGGCGAGCGAGACGTCGCGGCGGCGCTGGCAAAACTCGCCCAGGCGCAGGCCCGTTTCGTCGGGCCGATCAATGGCAGCGGCGCTCACCTGGGCACGCTGGCCCTATGGCGCGCGGCCAAGATCGCCCCCGCGGCGCCCTGGTATGTCGAAAGCAAGGGCAACGCGCTGGAGCAAGCTGTGTCTGAGAGCGCGTACACATTGATCGAACGCGGGCTCTGGATGTCGCGCGGGCGCAAGCCTCTGGCCCTGATGGTCGAAGGCGATGCGCGTATGGGGACCGAAGTGCACGTGATGCGCTCGTTCCGCGTGAACCATCCGGCAGCCAAGCTCTTCGGTCAATGGGTCTCGGGCCCACAAGGCCGGCGAGTCGCAGCCAGCTTGCGTGGATGGCGCCCGGCACCGGCCTGACACCCTGCGATGCGGCATCATTCAAGCCATGCCGCACACCCTGCTCAGCGTCAACATCAGCCCCGCTCGCGAGATCGAGGTCAACGGCCAGAAGGTCATGACCGGTATCGGCAAACGTGCCGTGTCGAACGAGGCTTCCGTCAAACCCCTTGGCCTGGAAGGCGACGAGCAGGCCGATCTGTCGGTCCATGGCGGCTTGCCGAAGGCGGTCTACGCCTACCCCAGCGAGCACTACCCGTTCTGGCAGACGGTGCGCGCGCAGGCCAAGGTGGCCGCGTGGGGCGACGACTTGCCTCCCGGCTCCATGGGCGAGAACCTCACGATCGCCGGCATGCTCGAGAACCAGGCCTGGATCGGCGACGTGCTGCGCTTCCCCAACTGCGAACTGGCCGTCAGCGAGCCACGCTTCCCCTGCTTCAAGTTCAACGCGGCCATGGGCTTCAACCAGGCCGCGAAGCTGATGGTGGCCAACGGGTGGTGCGGCTTCTATCTGGCGGTGCGGGTGCCAGGCACCTTGAAGGCCGGAGACGGCTTCGAGCTGATCCCCGGCCCGCGCGAGGTCGGGATTCCTGAACTCTTTCGCTCGCGGCTGGCCGCCCCGCGTTGATGCTTCAGGCGGCGGCGCCTTCGAGCGTCGGGTAGTCGGTGTAGCCCTCGGCCGTGCCACCGTACAGCAGCGCCGGCTTCAGCGCGTTGAGCGGCGCGTCTTCCTTCAGCCGGCGCACGAGGTCGGGGTTGCTGATGAAGGGGCGGCCGAACGCCACCAGATCCGCAGCACCGCTGGCCACCACGTCGATCGCCATCTGGCGGTTGTAGCCGTTGTTGACCATCCACGCGCCGTTCGGGTGGTCGGCCTTGTAGCGCTGACGCAGCGCCTCGTAGTCGAACGGCGCAACGTCTCGCGCGCCACCGGTCTGGCCTTCGACGAAGTGCAGGAAGGCGAGCTTCATCGGCGCCAGCTGTTCGACGACGTGGCTGAACAGCGATTGCACCTGGCTGTCTTGCCCAGCGTCGTTGCTCGGCGTGACCGGGCTCAGGCGCAGGCCCGTGCGGCCGGCACCAATTTCACCCACCACGGCGTTCATCACTTCGAGCAGCAGACGCGCGCGGTTCTCGATCGAGCCGCCGTAGGCATCGGTGCGGTCGTTGACGCTGTCGCGCAGGAACTGGTCGATCAGGTAGCCGTTGGCGCCGTGCACTTCCACGCCGTCGAAGCCGGCATCGATGGCATTGCGGGCCGCTTGGCGGTATGTGGCAATCAGGCCGGGGATCTCGTCCAGCCTCAGCGCACGCGGAGCAGAGACATCCTCGAAGCCACCTTTGATGAAGGTCTTGCCCTTGGCCGCGCGGGACGTCGACGACACCGGCGCCTGGCCATTCGGCTGCAGCGACACATGCGAGATGCGCCCCACGTGCCAGAGCTGGATCACGATCTTGCCGCCCTTGGCGTGCACAGCGTCAGTCACCCTCTTCCAGGCAGCAATCTGCTCGGGGCTGTAGATCCCGGGCGTATCGAGGTAGCCCTGCCCTTCGGGGCTGATCTGGCTGGCCTCGGTGACGATCAGGCCGGCACCGGCGCGCTGGGCGTAGTACGTGACCGCCAGCTCGGAGGGCACCTGGTTCGCCGCGGCACGGTTGCGCGTGAGCGGCGCCATGACGATGCGGTTGGCCAAGGCAATGTCGCCGACGCGGGCGGGGTCGAAAAGGGAAGTCATGCGTGTCGCTCAATCAATATGGGAAGGGAGAACTCATGGTACGAAGCCCTGCAAAGACTTGCCGGGCCCGGGCTTTCGATGAAGGTGCACGCCGCCAGCTTCAAACCGAGGTTGACGATCGACGGCGACCGCCTGCGGGGAAGACAATACGAACCTTCACCCGACTCCAGCCTGCCCATGCTCGCCTACAGACACGCCTTCCATGCGGGCAACCACGCCGACGTGCTCAAGCACGTGATGCTCACGCTCGTGCTGCGCTACATGAACCAGAAGGACAAGCCCTACCGCCTGGTCGACACGCATGCCGGTGCCGGCGGCTACTCGCTCGAAGGCCAGTACGCGCAGAAGAAGGGCGAATACATCAACGGCATCGGCCGCCTGTGGAGCCGCGACGACCTGCCGGAGGCCGTGGCCGACTACGTGAACCTGGTCAAGCAGTTCAACCCCGACGGCCGCATGGAGCAGTACCCCGGCTCGCCGGCGTTTGCGCAGATGCTGCTGCGCTCGAAAGACCAGCTGCGGATGTTCGAGCTGCACAACACCGACCACCGCATCCTCGCCTCGTACCTCGGTGAAGTGAAAGGCGCCGAGGTTTACAACGCCGACGGCTTCGAGGGCCTCAAGGGCCAGGTGCCGCCCTCATCGCGCCGCGGCGTGGTGCTGATGGACCCGTCATACGAGGGCCACAACGACTACCCGCGCGTGATCGCCTCGCTGCGCGAAGCGCTGACGCGTTTTGCCGAGGGCGTTTACATGGTGTGGTACCCGCAGGTGAGCAAGCTCGAAGCCGCGCAGTTGCCGCGGCGCCTGGAGGCGCTGGCGCCCAAGGGCTTTCTGCATGTGCGCATGACGGTGCAGCAGCCCGATCAGCAGGGCTTCGGCTTGGCTGGCAGCGGCATGTTCATCATCAACCCGCCGTACACGCTGCACGACGAGATGCTCGCGGTGCTGCCGTACCTGGTGGAGGTGCTGGGGCAGTACGACGGGGCGAACTACGTGATCGAACAACGGGCTGCGTAGCACCGTTCAACAAGCAGCGAGTGGTGCCCCAGTTATTTCGCTGCCGGCGTGCCGTGCATTTTCTTCAGCGACTCCATCCACGCCGTCCAGTCCATCGGCCCGCTGTCGTAGCGCTTCTTCAGGTTGCCGAGCACGTTGCCCCAGGCGCGGTCGAAGTAGGCATAGGTCTTGTCCCACTCGCCGCCGTCGCCCCAGCCGGTGTGGTGCAGCGTGACGCGGGTCGACTTGCCGTCGACGTCGAACAAGCGCACGACCACGAAGGTGCGCTGCTGGCGTGCCTCGGGCAGCGAAGGCGGCGCGTTCCAATCGAAGCTCAGCATCTTCATCGGCTGCAAGGCCATGTAGCGCATGCTGTCGGCGCCCTTCATGCCGGGCTCGCCGAGCGGGTCCATGTGGATGTGGAAAGCGCCGTCGACACGGGCATCGATCTCG